>JGI20166J26741_11601807_pt1 | contig 11677 bp, 10 predicted proteins | sample TergutCu122P5_FD_26741 | JGI IMG/M metagenome (IMG submission 26741) | reverse complement strand
CCACCAGGAAACGTAATCTTTGTACCGCGGCAGAATTTCAAAATAATTCGCGCCGTAGATTTTGTTAAAACCCGCCGCCTGGAAATAGCGGTCCTCGTCCATATAATCTTCCGGCGCGGCGCGCAAAAACGCCGTCTCAAAACCGTTGTCCCTTAAAATTTTTACGAAAGAAAACGGGTAGCCGTTTTCATAACTCGTTTCCGCGTTGGGGTGCCCCGCGAAAATCACGCTCAGGCCGTACAAAGTGGACAGCGCGTTTGCTTTTAAGACGGCGTGCGGATAACCGGCGGCCAGCGCGTCCAGCGTTTGCGAGGCTTCCGGCGGCACGTTGGGGTTGTAAGTATGCAGAAATTTATTGGACAAAGATTCCGTGGTCAGCAAAATAATGCGGTCAAATTTTTGCGCGGGGAGAGGGGCGGTTTTCCCGTCGAACAAATTATATTTGCCCGCGAGCGGCCGGGCTTCCGGCGCAAGCTCATAAACGGGTTTGAGCGGCGCTTTGGCAAGCTGTATTAAAGTGTAAACCGGCGTGGGGGGAAGCATGTGTTTGGCGTAAAAATCCGCCGGGTGGGGCAGCGGCCGGAAGAACGGGACAAAAGCAAAAAACAACATCAGCGAAACCGCTTTCCACCCTCTGTCAACGGCGGCCGGGCGGGACGCGGGCTTGTAAAATTTCACGAAGGGGAAAATTGCAAAAAGCGCGACGCAGGCAAAATAAGTTATCATGCGTCCGTCTTTCAAAAAGTGATAATCACCTCCCGCGAGCGTGCTCAAATATTTCGCGCCGAAACGCTCTTTGAAATATATCAGCAGCGCAATGTCCGCCGACACGGTTATGAGGTAAATAAAATATAAAGCCGCCAGCAAAAAGCGGTTTTTAACGCCTAGCAGCCGCAGTATATATAGGAAAGAGGCGAGAAAGAAAAATTCCAGCGCCAGTTTCTGGAGCCCGCCCAAAATAACCGCGCCGGCCGTAAAACTGTCCAGCCGGTAAAGCCCGAACAAACCCAGAAACAGGCCCGGCAGCGACAGGTAAATTAAAAGTTTAAAATCGGGTTTAAAAGTCCGTATGATTTCCAGCAAGAAATTTTTAGCCTTTTGCATCAGTAGCCCCGGAAATAAATTGTATAATACATTATACTTTTTTAGAGGTAATTTTATGGCAAATATTGACCTTCAGACTGTCAGACATTCGCTGTCCCACGTCATGGCGCAGGCGGTGCAGGAACTGTTTCCCGGCACTCACCTGGGCATAGGCCCGGCCATTGACAACGGGTTTTATTATGATTTTGAGTCCGGCCATAAATTCACCCCGGAAGATTTGAAAACCATTGAAAATAAGATGAAGGAAATCATAAAAGCCCGCCAGCCTTTCTCCTGCCAAAATCTGTCCAAGGAGGAAGCCAAAAAACTTTTCTCCGGCAAAGGCGAACACTTCAAACTGGAGCTTATTGACGGCCTGGAGGGGGACAAAGTTTCCGTCTACGCCAACGGCAATTTTACTGACCTCTGCAAAGGCCCGCACATTGAGCACACGGGCCAGATTAATAATTTCAAACTGTCCCATATCGCCGGAGCTTACTGGAAAGGGGACGAAAAACGGCCCATGCTCCAGCGCGTTTACGGCCTTGCTTTTGAGACGAAGGACGCGCTCAACGCCTATATCAAACAGCAGGAAGAGGCGGCCAAGCGGGACCACCGCAAACTGGGCACGGAGCTGGACCTTTTCAGCATAAACGAAGACATAGGCCCGGGCCTGATTTTAATGCACCCCAAAGGCGGCATGCTCCGCAAAGTTTTGGAAGACTGGATAAGGGAAGAAAATCTTAAACACGGCTATGACCTGGTTTTCAGCCCGCATATCGCCCGTCTGCACCTGTGGCAGAAAAGCGGACACGCCGGGTTTTATAAAGAGAACATGTTCCAGCCCATTGAAGTTGAGGGCGAAAAATACCAGCTTAAACCCATGAACTGCCCTTTCCACATAGCCATTTACCAGTCAAAACTCCGCAGCTACCGGGATTTGCCCGTCAGGCTTGCCGAACTCGGCACCGTCTACCGCTATGAACGCAGCGGCGTCGTGCACGGCCTGCTGCGCGTGCGCGGTTTTACGCAGGACGACGCTCACATTTTCTGCACGCCGGAGCAGATGAACGGGGAAATTAAAGACTGCTTTGATTTTGCCATGCTGGTCATGAGAACTTTCGGTTTCGGCAAATTTTCCGTCGAACTTTCAACGTGGGACGAAACCAAACCCGAGAATTATTCCGGCAAAAAAGAGGATTGGGACGCGGCGCAAAATTCGCTTGAAACGGTGCTCAAAGAAAACAACATTCCTTTCACCGTCCACCCCGGCGAGGCGGCTTTTTACGGCCCCAAAATCGACATAAAAGTGATGGACGCAATAGGCCGCTACTGGCAGCTGTCCACGATACAGTTTGACTTCAACCTGCCGCAAAAATTCAGCCTGGAATACGTGTCGCAGGACGGCAGAAAGCGGCCGCTGATGGTGCACCGCGCGCTGCTTGGTTCCATAGAAAGATTTTTGGGCGTGCTTATTGAGCACTATGCCGGCCTGTTCCCGCTCTGGCTCGCGCCGGTGCAGATAAAAGTTTTGACTTTGACCGACGCGCAGCTGCCTTACGCGCAGGAAGTGGTCAAGAAAATGAAACTTGCGGGCCTGCGCGCGGAGCTTGACGCGCGGCCGGAAAAACTGGGCCTTAAAATCCGCGAGGCGCACGTTGAAAAAACGCCCTACTCCGTCATAATAGGCGCGAAAGAGGCGGAAAATAACACCATAACGCTCCGCCTGCGCGACGGCGGCAACAAGGAAGGCCTGGGCGTTGAAGATTTCATAACAACCGCCAAAAAAGAAGTTGAAACAAAAAGCCTTGAACCTTTGTACAAATAAAGTTAACCGCCTTAAAAAATAATCCGCGCCGCCTGATTTTTGGCGGCGCGGGTTTTTATAGCTAAAGCGGGTTAAAACATATAGGCCTAAAGGCCTAGAGGGATATAGGCCTTTAGGCCCTGGCGGCGGCCCGGTTTACTGATTATTATTATGGCATGTGTTCAAAACTTCGCCGAATAATAACTATTATTTTGTCCGCGGCCGTCTTTGCCGCGGGCGCGGGGGCTGGCGCTTTCGCGCAGGTTTACGGCGGCGCGGATTTGGGCGCGGCGGAAAAACGGATAACCGCCGAGGCGGACGCAACCGCGGTAAAAAACGGCCTGGCGGCGGCGCGGCGCGCGGAAATACGCGCGGCCCTGCTCGGCGGTACGGAAACGCTGAAAAATTTGTACGCGTCGATAAAAACGTATGAAGACGGTCAAATGTTCTCCTCCGCCAAGGAAGCGGCGGCAAAGGCGTATGAAACCGCGCTGGGCATAGCGTCTGAACGCATGGACGCGTTAAGAACCGCCGGCAAAAACGCGCGGGTCGCAAATGAAAAAGAAAGCCTTGCCTGGCAGATACTCGGCGAAATTTATTTATCCCCCTACATAACTCCGGCGCAAAGAGAACGCGTGACGCTCCTCGCGGCAGAGAGTCTTTTCAATCTGGGCCTTACGGAAGAGCAGTATAAAACGCCTTTGGAAGGGCTGGACCATTTTTTCGCGCTGAGCATACTTTCCCAGTCAAGATATTCCGGGGTTGAGACGGAGCGGGATTACGAAAATATGGCGCGGGGCGTATCCAAGACCGGAGTTGTTCCGTCGGACATAATAAGAAAAATAGAAAACAGCGCGGACAGGCCTTTTGTGAGCGGCGCGTATTTTGCCGCGGCTTTGGCTGCGGTTTATAACTTCGGCGGACAGGAAGCTTTTTACGCGAGCGAGCAGAGATTAAGGGCGAAAGTATTAAAAGAAGAAGAAAACCCTTATCTTTGGGCGGACATTGCCGGCCGGATAAAAAAGAAACTGTTCACCGCTTACGGAAACGTTGAAAATTACAGCCTGAAAGAACGCTATTCATACGCTTTGTGCGACGAGAGCGTATATTTTCTCACCAAAGACATAGTCAATAATAATTTTTATAATCCGCCGGATAAAGTGTTTCAGGTAAACAGCGCGCTGTGCCTGTTAAACGCGCCGGATGCGTCGGACAAACAAAAAACCGACGCCGCGGCTTTTATAGAAAAAACGTATTTCACGAAACGGGTTGAAACGCATGAGCCCATGTCCGGCGCGGTGCTGTCTTCCCGCGGGGAGCCGAACCCCGACGGGGAATTTATAACGGATTTGTCCCCGAAAGAAGCCTCCCTTTTCAGGCAGCGCATGATAAATATTCTTTATAAAAATTTTGCCGCGCACGGGCACAAATATCTTAAAGGGGATTACTCCGAAGCGGTGAAAAAAGCCGACGGTAGTGTCCGCCCCGAGGAAGTAATTTTTCAGGCGGGCACGTTCATAGCGGAATGCGTGGCGGTGGATTTGGTTATAAGCGCGCTCACGGGCGGGACTTCGCTTACCGTGAGCCTGCCGCGCTGGGGCGGCAGGATAATATCCCTTGCCGCGAGAAGCGGGACGGAGACGTTCCGGGTTTTCCGGGCCGCCGGACTTGTGGACGGCGGCGCGATAGTATGGGGCAGGGCGGCCGAAAAATCAGCCGAAGCGCTGGCTAAAATCAGACAAATCCCCTCCGCCGCCGCGCAGGCCGTAAAAGGCGGAATGTCAACCGCGGTGGCCGACCCCGTTTTCGCCGGCATGACAACGCCCGTTACGGTCGGCGCGGCGCGTGTTTACGGCACCGCTCCGGGCAATCAGGTTCTTTTGCAAATCGACCGGCAGAATTTTACGGCGGCTTTTAAAAACTTCCAAGAATTATTTAAAAAAGAAATAAGTTCGATAAGCGGCGGGCTGAACGCCGGAGAAATTACCGCGCGGACGCAAAGACAAATAGCGGAAACGGAGGAAGCTTTATCTTTTTTTGAAAACAGCCCCGTCTACCAAAAAGAGCCGTGGCTCAAGGAGGCGAGGCGGCTTTTTGATTTCACTGCGAAAGGCGTTAATGTTCTGCCCGACGGCGGCATAACTTACGTCGCCGGTAAAAACGGCCGGACGCTTTTAAAACTTAACCATAACGCCTACGCCCCGGGCGCGCAAGATATTAAACTCAATATAGCCACAAACAAGAATAGCCTTTACAGGGCGATGGCTATGAATGAAGGAAGTATCCGCAATCTCTACGTAAACGGCGTAGAGGTATACGAAACAGCGCCCGTAATCATTCAGCATGATAACGGTTTTGCCGCTATGAACGACGGAAACAGAATATGGATGTCTGACGCAAAAGACATAAATAACGTCGTCAGATTCGCCTGGTCGAAAGCCACGGCCGAAAAGCCTTTAATAAGCGTGGTGGAAATAGACGCAAACCTCCCAGGCCTTAAAAAAGGATTTGACGGAGTTTACAGCACAATAGACATTCCCGCGAATAAAATTAGAAAAATATACGCGCTTAACAACGTAAACGGCCAAAACGTGTGGGGAGAGATTGTGTTTAAAAATGACAATATATTTTTCCGGCCTCTCCCCGGCAGGTAACCGCGGTTTTTCCGTATAAGCCAAAATTACGCTAATCAGACAGAATATATAAATATAAAAATTTATATAATTTCTATATGAAAAGGGTTTGGCGGTTTTTGAAAAACAAGTATTTCCTTTATACGCTTGGCGTCGTGTTGTCCGCCGCGCTGCTTGTCTATATATTCTTTCACAGCAAAGACGCTTTTATAAAAATCTGGTCCGAAGTCGAGATAAGTTACCTGTTCTGGGCGGCCGGGGCTTCCGCGGCCATTTACGTCTGCATGGGCCTGTCTTTGTGGGAAGTGCTGCGCACCATGGGCAAGAAAATAAATCTTGTGAGCGCGGTGGCCATAGCGCTGGTTTCCACGACGGTGAATTATCTGGTGTCGTCTTTCGGCGTAAGCGGTTTCGCGCTGCGCGCGCATTTGCTGGGCAAAAGAAAAGTGCCGCTGGGCGTAAGCGTTACGGCCAGCATTGTGCTTACCGTCATAATTTATATGGTGCTCGCGCTGATTATTTTGCAGGGCTCCGTGCTTATGCTGGTTACGACGGCGCCGTCCAAAAAAGAAATAGTGCAGAATTTTTTCCTGATAATTTCCATGGCCGGCGTCTGCGCGGTGATTATCGTTTTTCTGTTTCATAACGACCTCCGCATAACCTGGGTGCGCAAAGGGTTCAGGTTAATCAACAGAATTTCCTACCGGGTTTTTTCTCTGCTGATTCCCAAGGCGCGTTTTGACATTTTTTCGCACCAGCTTGAAAGCGGCATAAATTTCATACAGCAAAAAAAAGGGCGGCTGAGCCTGGCCGTGATTTACGTCTGCGCGGACTGGCTGTTTACCGTTTTAATTTTATATTTCGCGTTCCGCGCCGTCGGCGTAAACATTAAGGCGGGTCTTTTGATAGCGGGTTTCGCCGTGGGCATGGCCACTACGCTGATACCGGTGCTGCCCGGAGGCCTGGGCGCCATGGAACTGGCCATGACGGCGGTGTTCACCGGCGGCGGGACGATAGGCTGGCAAAGCGCGCTCACCGCGTGTCTCATTTACAGGTTTATGTACTATATTATTCCCGGTTTGGTGAGCATTGTGGTTTATTGGATTCTGAAGTTTTCGGAGAAGAAACACCGCGCCGCGCCGCCGGAGGAATATTACTGATGATTGAAAAAATAAAAGATTTAAAGCCGGAAGTTTCTCCGTCGGCGTTCGTCCACAAAACCGCAGTCGTCGCCGGCGCGGTTAAACTGGGGGAAAACGTTTCCGTCTGGCCCTGCGCGGTTTTGCGGGGGGACATAGCGGCCATAACCGTCGGGGACAATTCAAACGTGCAGGACAACGCCGTAATTCACGTAAATTACGACAGGCCGGCGGTTATAGGCAAAGGCGTGACGCTGGGCCACGGCGTGGTCGTCCACGGTTCGGTGATAGGAGACAACTGCCTGGTAGGCATGAACGCCGTCGTGCTGGAGAGCGAAGTGGGGGATAACTGCATTATAGGCGCGGGCAGCGTGGTGACGGCGGGCAAAAAAATCCCGCCCGGCAGCCTTGTGCTGGGCGTGCCGGCAAAAGTGGTTCGCGCGCTGACGGAAGACGAAGTGAACGGCATAATCAAAAACGCCAAAGATTACGTTGACCTGCGGCTTAAGTACAAAGACAATGCGAAAAATACTGCTCATTGAAGATTCAAAAATAGCCGGCCCGGCGATTATAGGCGCTTTGCAGCTCAGGGGCGTGGAATGCGCGTGGGCCAAAGACGGCGCGACGGGGCTTGAAACGGCCCGGCGGGAAAAGCCGGTCCTCGTGCTTTTGGACCTGCTGCTTCCGCGCATAAGCGGTTTTGACGTTTGCAAAAAATTAAAAACTGACGAGGCGACGTGGAAAATCCCCGTCGTCATAATGTCCACCATGACCGACGCGGAAAGCAAAGAAAAAGCCAAAAACGCCGGCGCGGATTATTTTATTGACAAACCTTACGACATGTCCGCCGTCGTGGACCAGATTTTAAAATTGCTGCCCAAGGCCCGATAATGGATTTAAAAAAGATTGAAAATTTGCTCGGCAAAGGCCGCCCGTCGCAGGCCGCCGCGATGTTTAAAAATTACAAAGGCGCGGACGCGGACGCTTTGTTTTTATGGGGCGAGGCCGAGCGTTCTTTGGGGAATTTTGAGACGGCGCTGAAAATTTACCGCCGCGCCGCGAAAAATAACCGGGACGCTTGTCTTCAGACGGAAATCATGCTGTCGTCCTCCGCGTGCGAGCGCACTCTGGGCAACAGCGAAACCGCGTATAAACTCGCCTCCGCCGCGTACGCGCTGGCGGACGGCGAAGACTACAAAATTTCCGCCGCGCAGGAAACGGCCATGTCTCTGCGCGCCTGGGGCAGGCTGGACGAAAGTTTAAAAATTTTAGATAAAGTCCTGGCGTATTACCAAACCCGGAAAAATTACGGCGGAATAAGTTTTGTTCTTTGGGCGAAAGGCGGAATTTTCCGTCTGAAAGGCAGATTCGCGGACGGTATTAACGCTTTTAAACGGTCTGCCGTTTACGCCAAAAAATCAGGCGATAAAATCAATCTGGCCTACGCTTACTGCGGCCTTGCCGGCATAAGCCGCGTGGCCGGAAACGCGTCCTCCTGCGTTGAATATTACCGCCGGGCGGACAAGATTTTCCGCCGGACGGAAGACGTTTTCGGCAAAGCTTACGCCAACTGCGGCATGGCCAACGGCCTGCGCCAGCTTGGTCAACTGTCCGAGGCTCTGGCCCGTTATAAAAAAGCGGACGCGCTTTACTCAAAAATAGGGGACAGGGTCGATTTGGGTTTTGTAAAATGGGGCGTAGCCGACGCGTTGAAACGCCGAAATAAACTTAAGGAAAGTTTTGCTTGTCTGAAACTGGCGGAAAAACTTTTTGCCGGCTCGGACGAGAAACGCGGCCAGATTTTAACTAAACTGTCTTTGGCGCAGGTCATGTACGCCCTCGGGCAGACCGGCGCGGCCAAAGCAAAATATGACGGCGCCGTCGCGCTGGCAAAAGCGGAAAATTTAAACACGCATCTCGAAATCTACACTTGAAAAAAAGGAGAAACCGGTATGAAAAGATGGGGACTTGCGATTTTAATTATCGCGTTCGGCGCGGTGCTGGGCATGCTGATTGAAAAAGTGGCCGAGCTTACTTTGACAGGGCAGAGTTATCTGTTTTTCACCAAAGTTTACGGCGGGCTGGGCGTGCACCCGGTTTCCATAAACGTCACGGCATCGGGCGTTATCGGCCTTATAGCCTCTTACATTTTAATCACCAGGGTAATTAAAGTTTTAACATGATTTTAGCGTCTCGTTCGCCGCGCCGCATTGAATTATTGACTGAAGCGGGTTATAAATTTGAAGTCGTGCCGGCGCAGCGCGCGGAGAAAACGCTCCGCGTCCGCCCCGCCGCCATGGTGCGCGATTTGGCTTTAAAAAAAGCTTTTGAAGTGGCCAAAAAATATCCGCGCGAGACGGTGGTAGGCGCGGACACGCTGGTTTTCTGCAAAGGCCGCGTGATAGGAAAACCTAAAAACGCCGCGCGCGCTTTTAAAATTTTAAAACTGTTAAACGATTCCTGGCAGACCGTCTACACCGGCGTGGCGATAGTAAATTTTGAGAAGAAAAAACTTTTTACCGGCGTGGCCAAAACGCGCTGCAAGGCGCGCAGGCTTACGGACGCGCGGCTGAAACAAATGTCCGGCAAACATTTGGACAAAGCCGGCGGCTACGCCGTGCAGGACTCCGGCGACGCGCTGATAGAAAAAATTTGCGGCTCCCGCACGAACGTCGTGGGCATGCCCATGGAACTTTTTAAAAAAATGGAGGGTGAATTTAATGACTGATTTACTGATTATAGGCGCCGGCCCCGCCGGGCTTACCGCCGCTGTTTACGGCCTGCGCGCGGGTTTAAAAGTGACGGTTTTCCGTGGCCCTTACGGCCTGGGCCAGCTGGTGCAGACGAACGAAGTTGAAAATTTTCCGGGCTTTGTGGACCCGGCCAGCGGTTTTGAAATTATGGACAAAATGGAAAAACAGGCCAAGCGGCTGGGCGCGGAATTTTTGGATAAAACCGCCGAAGCGGTTGAGGTCAAGCCCGGTCTGCGCGTTAAAAGCGGTGGGGAAATTTATGACGCTAAAGCCGTGATAGTCGCGACCGGTTCCCACGCGCGGTGGCTGGGCGTCGACGGGGAAAAAGAATACCGCGGCCGCGGCGTTTCCGCCTGTGCGACGTGCGACGGGTTTTTCTTCCGCGGCAAAGACGTCGTAGTGGTGGGCGGCGGCAACACGGCTTTTGAAGACGCTCTGTTTTTGTCCAAAATCTGCAAAAGCGTGACTCTGGTCCACCGGCGGGACGTTTTTAAAGCGGCGCAGAGAAGCGTTGACATAGCCAAAGCCGAGCCTAAAATTAAAATGAAACTTTTTTACGCGGTTGAAAAAATTACCGGCGACGCTCTGGGCGTTACCGGCGTGGAACTCCGCAACGCGCAAAACAATTCCGTCGAGACCTTGCCGTGCCAGGGCGTTTTTGTCGCCGTGGGCGGCGTGCCGCAGACTGATTTTCTAAAATCCTCCGGCGCGGAACTTCTGCCCGGCGGCCAGGTTAAAGTAGATGAAAAGTGCGCCACGAATATACCGGGTTTATACGCGGCTGGCGACTGCGCGGACCCGCACTTCCGCCAGGCCATCATAGCCGCCGGCGCCGGCGCGAAAGCCGCCATTGAAGCCATTAACCACATCAATTTAAATTAGATGACAAAAAAAGTTTTTATCCAGACTTTCGGGTGCCAGATGAACGCGGCGGATTCCGCCGAAATGCTGTCCGCGTTCGTCGCGCGCGGCGCGCGCGAAACCGCGGACGTCGGCGACGCGGACGTTATTCTGGTCAACACCTGCACCGTGCGCGAACACGCGGAACACAAGGCCGTGTCTTACCTCGGCCGCCTTGAAAAATGGAAGGCGGCGCGGCCGGGCCGGACAATAATTTTTGCGGGCTGCGCGGCGGAGCGGCTGGGGGAAAAACTAAAAAAATCTTATCCTTTTTTGGACATTGTCGCGGGCGCGAAAGGGATAGAAAACTTCGGCGGCGTTTTGGACGAAAGCGGTCTTTTTGAGACGGAGCACGGCGGCGGAATCATAACAAAAACCGCAATCGCGGATTTTGTCACCGTCATGCGCGGGTGCGATTTTAAATGTTCCTACTGCATTGTGCCCGGCGTGCGCGGGCCCGCCAAGTGTCTGCCGCCGGCGGAGATTTTGGAGCAGGCAAAAACGCTCGCCTTGCGCGGCGTTAAGGAAATCACGCTGCTGGGCCAGACGGTAAACGCGTACAAATTCGAAAATACCGATTTCGCGGATTTGCTTGAAGCGGTCGCCGGGGTGCCGGGCGTTGAGCGCGTAAGATTTATGAGCCCGCACCCTTTGTTCGTCACGCAAAAATTAATCGACGCGATAAAAAATAATCCGAAAATAGCCAAACACGTCCACCTGCCCGCGCAAAGCGGCTCGGATAAAATTTTGAAAGAAATGAAGCGCGGCTACGACGGGAAAACGCTGCTTGGAAAAATTAACGCGCTTAAAAACGCCGGCGTTTTGGTGTCAACAGATATAATAATAGGTTACCCCGGCGAGACGGATGAAGATTTTAACGACACGTTAAAACTTGTGGACGCGGCGCGGTTCAGTTTTGCCTATTGTTTTAAATTTTCCCCGCGCGCGGGCACGCCGGCGGCGTCGTCAAAAGACGCGGTGCCTGACAAAACTGTGGAAAAAAGGCTGGATATTTTGTTAAATAAGGTTAAGTCCTGCGCCGCAGCCGCTTATAACGAGGCGGCCGGCGCCAGGGAGAAAGTTTTAATTGAAACGCCGTACAAAGGCAGAACTTCCGGCAATTTGTGGGTTAAATTCCCGACGAAGCGTGAAATCGGAAGCGTAATTGAAGTTTTGATAAAAAAATCAGACGGAAACTTGTTGTATACGGAGTGACTATGCAAGACAAACGCGTTGAAAAAAGGCGCCACGCAAGAGTGCCGGTTTTAAATAATCTGGTCGAGCCCGTTAATCTTTCCTATAAAACCGCCGAGGGGAAAGAGCAGAACGTGCTGGCTATTCTGGCTGATTTGTCCGTCTCGG
>JGI20166J26741_11601696_pt1 | contig 11678 bp, 9 predicted proteins | sample TergutCu122P5_FD_26741 | JGI IMG/M metagenome (IMG submission 26741) | reverse complement strand
TGTAAATCACTTGCCAGCCAGGTACTTCTTCAGTGTCCAGAGAGATTAAAATCACTGAGCCAGATATTGGGACTGTAGGGGGGGAGGCATGGTCCATAACTGTAACCAGTTGCAAGTATAGTTGGAAGTATGGGGTTTAGTGATTTGCATCTCTTTGGACCTAACTTTTTGAAACTTTCTTGCAAGTTGTCTTTGAAATAGCAAATGGGAAGATTCTGTTCTTAGTGAAGCAAATGTAAGCACAAAACCAATTTTAAAATTTCAAGGTTTTCTTTTATCTTATGACACTGTCATCTCATTCTATAAAGTAACTGAATAGTAGGATGACGTATGGTTTGTAAGGAATTTAAAAAAACAGTTGTAGCGTCTTGGCATTTGCCAGGATAGCAGTTGTCCTGTTCAAGGCAACTCCCAAATGCAGGTTATCATGATACCAGCCTGTTAGGTTTTACTAGTGCTTATTTCCAATTCTACAGAAACATTTCTTATTCTGTCCATATGTAATATTTTGGGGGTTATTGATTATGTTAGTGTCTTCTGTAAAAAGGTCGTATGTCCAACAAATGATACCTTCAACCACCTTCAGTGTGTTTTCAATACAGAATGTGTTGTGGAAGTTGGGATTTTCTCAATATTGACTTTAAGGTTTTGGTATTCTGGAATAGGTTTCACCATTTTATAGAAACTCTGGTCTCCTTTTGCAGGGTAGAAGGAAATGATGATGGAGTTGGCGGATTCACTGACACCTTGGTGTTCATACATCAAACCACCAATATTATTATAATCATAACTCTCTGGAGCCAGTCGACATGCAGTGTGCAGAAATTGTTGAGACCATAAAGGAAGTATTGGCTCCTGACAGTGAATCAGACAAATATAATGAACAAAGTGTGGGAACTGCCCACTATGGTCAGAAAAGGCCCTCTTGCGCGCCCCCGACCCAAGCGGTGCACCTCACACGATCTCTAGCAACCAGAGCAGCACAGCAACTCAGAAACAGCCCTTTAACATGACTGTGGCATGAACTGACTGGTTGTATACAGGTAGTCACTCGCTCCACCACTGTGACATGCTCCGCTCAACTGCCAGTCATAGAGGAGCGGCCAGTCAGGCAGTCGCATCCCATAAAAGGCAAGACATTCCGAGCACACAGCGTACACCTCCAAGGAGTAAACAGTCCATCTGAAAAGGAGTAAAGAGTCAGTCATCCCAAAGGAATAAGCGTTCATATCTCTGCACATCACTGCAACCATGTGCAGTAGGTATTTGTTTGAGACACAGCAGCTGTTGCTCTTACAGTAGCACCACTACATTGTTGGGACCTTGGCACATTTCTCATTACAGCACAGCAGTCCATGCCCTACATGAACAAGTGGAGTAATATCACAAGAAGCCATAAACCAAAATAGCAGTTCTTGTGTAATAGTTGATTATTGTAATAAATTGGAGTGGAAATTGGCAAGGAGTATTGATGAAGAAAATTATACCAACCTGACCATAAATACCACAAAAGCAGTGAAGAAAACAAACACTACAAAGGGAATGATTTTGGTGCAGCAAATGCACAAAGAAGAACAGGAACAGGAATAACAAATAAGAATAAGCAAATGTAAAAACAAACTGGTGAACAAGTGGAAAAAAGATTAACTGCAAGCTGGAACCATTGGTAGTGGGGTGAATACCACCATGATGAACTTCTAAATAGAGTGACCTACACTGTAAGTAGTAACCTAATATATACAGTATGTGTAACTACAAAACACTGATCCAAAGTGCTAAGGATCTTCAGTTATTAAAATTATTTAATATAAATGTTTACATAATGTTTTAGATAATGGTTTTAAGTCATAGGCACGACTGTTGCAGAATATTTTGATGATTGTATTGTGATGTAACTTTCATAAACAGACTCCCAGATTTTATTTCATTAAATTTGAAGGGAAACTTTAATAAGAGGTATGCTTTTTTTTTGTAATAGTATACATGAAAAACTAAATCAGCTATGTACAATACCTTAATTACTTTATGAGACATGATATTGCATTTTTTGAAATACTTTTAATTTACTGTTTTAGAATTCTATATTTTCTTAATTAAAAACTTTTATTATAATACTTTAGAATTCTATATTGCCATATTTCAAATCATGTTACCATAAGCCAAAACCATTTTATACTTTTATTGATATTTTATGAACTTAATATTTTGTGTGTGGACAATTCATATATCCTTATATTATAATTTCAGCCTGAAAGAAATACCATAAAACTGCATGTACAATTCATCCTAAGGATGAACACTTGGATGTTTGTAACATGTCGAAGACATTATAATAACATTAAAACATTAACGTAAAAAGTGTGCATTTTGTTGATTCTTATTACATAGTTATATCACAATGCACAGTTCAAAAAATGTAAAGTTAACCAAATCATCTAATTTAAACTCAGGACTTGTACATATTATTCCAGAAATTTAATTCCTATGCTGTAGTGTTCTCTAAATTCAGTGTATTTGATAAATACAGTTATATAAATATACATTCATCATTTGAGCATAATGTAATCAGTGACTTATGCCAAGCAGTAATGCTTGGAAGCATAACAGATAATTTTGGCTGTTTAACTGTATTAAGAGCAGCAAGTTAACAAAGTATACACACAACATAATAATTGTAGCATTTTTTTTTGTGATGACATCCCATTGTGTTTCACTACTCACAATAAAATAATTAGTTTATTCCATTCTTGACAGAATAAACTAACTGTTTTATTTTGAGTAGCACATTTTGTTTCCTTCTGTTTACCCTTGAAATAGAAAAGTTAACCTGAATTGTATTAAAATATTCAGCTTGAACCATGCTCCGTGGTCTTTATCAAACCTACCAGTTAATTCTATGCAGGGAAATAATTGCTTTTTATTCTGAGTTCATACCAAACATAAATGATCTGGACATAATGAATTTTTAAATCGTATACCTGGTGGTACAGGTAGTAACCACTTGGCTTTGAGGAGTTAATTATTGTTAGATTATGGACAAATTGCATGGGTTTAAAAAATAAGTAAAGTTGTCCTGTCCACACCATGAAGGCATTTAATGGTAGTAGAGGTATAACTGCACTCATCCTTAACTTCAGCACTAGTTGGAGGTGAGTTGTCCACTTCACACTCTGGCTGCTTTACCTCAGGGTACCCATCAAATGGGTAGCGGGTTGAGCCCCAGAGCCATTCTGTGTGGTTTTGGAGAAGAAAAATCTCTTCCCTTGTGGGGATTTTGACTCTGTTCTTGATAGTGCGTGGACCATAGGAGAAATGAAAAGTTTTGTGCAGCATATAGGCTTAACTGGGGCAGTGATGATGAAAAGGACTGAATACGTTCAGAAGCAGGGTGACATTGTTAAGTATATTTATGCAATGTCAGTCAATGCATTGAGGAGATCATAGTATAATGACTGGGCTATTACTGGGCAGTCCAAGGTTTAATTCTTGGCAGGCATGAGAGATTTTATCTCTTAACTTTACCATTAGTCAACACATTTACTTCATGACATTTCCTCAAAGGAAGTAATGTAAATGGGAATTCTGTGACATAATGCATTAAATTAATGATGTACACAACCCCAAGTGTGGTTATTTTAAGTAGGTATCTTGGGCCATCCCATGGCTTAGGTGATTAGTGGCTGTCCTCTCACCTCAGAGGCCCAGGTTGTATGCCAGGGGGTCCATGTGGGATTTGTGGTGGACAAATTGGCATTGGGACAGGTTTTTGTCTGAGTACTTTGGTTTCCCATCAGTATCATTCCATTGGTGCTCCATGTTCGTTTGTCTGTCACCAACCATCTAACCATATGTAATCTCAGCAGTTGCCAGTGTCATGAAATAACTCACTTTCACAAAAAGTATGTAGTGTAACAGCTTTTTTGTGTTACTTCACTTACCTGCCATACTTTCCTGTTTGATTCTTCACTTCAAAACATCCCCTGCCTAGAGTTCTTGCTTATTAATTATTTAACTTAGGAAGAGGACACAATTTGAATTTTCTGGAGAGAATATCATCATATAATAACAGCTTTGAAAGTGATTTTTGGTTGCATATGAATGTATAACACTTAACCTGATATTCTCAGTAGTTAACTACATATATAGAGAGAAAGGCAACGTAATTTACATGTAACTTAAATGCACTGATGAAAATTCATAACGTAAATGCACTAGCAAAAATTCATATTGTGGTTTGCTGGGTTATGTCACCATGTAATCAGTTGGAGAGTTGCTATTTCAGAAGACCATACTGCCTCCATCTTCAGATGATGTATTGCACGATTACATAGAAAATATCTTCCCTGCATAAAAATTATACCAAAAAACTTTATTCTTAAATTTGTTGTATGATGAAGCTGGGGTCAAGGGGACTTTGACTGGGCCCGTGCCTTGATCAGGTCATGGCCAGTGGGTGATGGCTATGGCTTGGGCCAGACACTGCCATTTGTTACCCAGGGATGGTAGGTGCGTAATATCTATATATTACACACCTACCTCCCAAGACCAACTGTGTGTGGTGAAGAGCCACACCCTATGTGAGGTGACTCTGTTTGTGCTGAACACAGTGGATCTAAAGGAGTAAACCTAGAAAATAAACCCCAGTCCTTAGGTATGATGCGCTTTGACCATGGAATGAATGGCAGTGGGTTAGCCGTTAATGGTGCCTTCTGGGATACCGGGCAACCTCCCAGTTGTAATGTACCCTTACCAAGCATGGGAGCTGTGCTTAACGGACTGTATTTATCCCCTTAAACTCATGGGACCAAGATTGATACGTTTAGGCGTCGTCAGAAACCCGAGAGGAGCACTCTTTGAGTGGGGACTCCAACATAGATTCTAAGGAGGGCTCTAGCAGTAGGGACTCACTGTGCTGGGAGACTCCACAAGGGGCAACCGAGCTGAATCCAGACTTAACTGGAACAAGAGTGACTCCCGCTCAATGGGGGGAACACCTGCTTACAGGTATTGAAAGTTGGGGAATCTTCAGGTGCTGGAAAAGAGGGTCGGCACCCTGGATGTCCAGAATGAGAACAAGAATTGTAGTGGTACTGCTAGGAAAAGAGTGCGGAAGGCCAGACTGGCAGAGGTTCCAGCTGGGAACTCTGACAGGGTGCAACCTCAACAGGGATCCCCTAAACCAGGGCTCCAGTTTCAAGGCAGTCAGACACGCACACTATAGGGGCATAGCACTTCTGGGTTCCAAAACCAGGGAAGTGACAGACCACTGGAGCTCGGGCCCAGCAAAACTGGACTCCAGTCTCGGAGAGGTAGCAGACCTCTGCAGGGCCCTGGTAAGCACCAGAGGTCCTCCGCAAGCACATCTGAGACCTGGGAGGCGAAGAGGCCCAAGAAGATTACGCAAGTAAGCAATACCAAGGCTGCTCAGGAGGGTTTGGGGATGACCATCATTTGCAATGGCTAACTGGATGTCCAAGTCTCCAAGGAGAATTTAATAAATGTTCAGCGGGCTATTGGTGGGCTTGTGGGTGCATTCCCTGAGGAGGGGTTAATCCTCAAGCTTATCGGTGCCTATTGGGCCAATGGGGCTTCCATCATGGTATGCCAGGACAAGGAAACCTGGGATTGTCTGCGGAGCAATGTACCAGTAATGAAGGCATGGGAGGGCTGTAGGCTGGAGGTTTTTGCCTCCTACAAGAGAGTGGCAGCCTGGTTTTAGGGCCTTTCGTAGGACATGGAACACTTGTTTCAGTGTCTTTTTTGGTTGAAGGAGGGGCTGAATACCGGTCAGTGGAGGGTGTACGAGCGCAAGGAGGAACCCAGTGGTGGAGTCTGCCTTGTGCTTAGCACCGATTTGCGGTCTGCTGCATCCCTGGAGAGGATGAAGTGGTGTCCATTCAATGGCGTGGGTCAGGTGACATTCTCCCTCGGTGCCAAATTGGAAGAGAGGCGGTTAGAAGAGGGACCCATAGGTGATATGGTGCGTACCTTTTTATTTATTCAAACCTACAACATAGTATCACTGATTCTACGATTCTTTCCAGAACAGCAGTTGTTAAAAGAATGGACACTGCATTAATACAGGAACCATCATATTTCAAGGGTTGTATGTTATGGGTTTGAATATTTCAGGATATACCTTGTTGTTCTTTGGAGGCAGAACAGATAGACATAGAGTGTGTATCATTATTAAGAACATAAATACATGGGATGCTACCAGGATTCTCTAACTTTAAGGTGTGTCATCCCCGTTGTGTGTGTAACTAATGAGAGGGAGGAAAATGTAGTCAAACAACACAACTAATTAGAAAGATGTTATATTCTAAACACACGATGATAAGGAGACCGACCGAAGGATACATAGGAACCCACAAACACATGTAAGTACCACCTCCACATACTTATAGCAGCATAATATCCTACCCCCCCAAATACCATTCAATTTAACTTGAGCCGTTTTCACACACCGTTTTTTTTCCCTCCCCCAACAGGAAACATCCACCAAGGCCACCTACACAAAGGGTTCCCCCAGAGAGAGACGGCGATCATGATAGCCGGGGGTTTGGGCAGACCCAAGAAGAGATACCTATGTTTATATTTTGGAATTAGTTATTTAATTGTCCATAGCTATTTGCACTAGATAATAGAGCAACAGGGAATTGATGCATAGAGATCTCTACATCAACACCCCCCCACTCAGATATATAGACTCCCCTTAATTGGTATAGAAACCTGACGATGGCCATTATAGGCCGAAACATGTAGTTTCGTATTAGAATATAACATCTTTCTAATTGGTTGTGTTGTTTGACTACATTTTCCTCCCTCTCATTACCAGGATTCTCTTGTAGGGAGCTTGAAGCAGTCTTGGTAAAATATAGTGAAGACGAGGCAGAAAAGAGCATTGTTATGTGCCCTGCCTATCTGCATTCTGGTTCCAAGGCTCTTCCTCAATGACGGAGTTTGAGGAACTGGTGCAACATTGTGAGGAGAAAGACCTCCATCTAGTCATAGGGTGCGACCCCAACCCTCAAAATACGTTGCGAGCTAGCACTGATTGTAATAACAGATGAGTGGCATTGTTAGAATTCCTAAATTCTTTGAATTTGGAAATTCTAAATCAAGGCAGTGGTCCTACCTTTTGTAATAACAGAAGGTTAGAGGTCCTTTATATTACCCCGGGGTCCTGTGGACTCATGGAAAGTATCACAGGCTGAGAAGTCTCTTCTGAGCCTTCCTTGTCAGGTCATAGACACATGCAGTTCAACTTTGAAGACTATTTACCGGAAACCCTCAGAGAACCAGTTGGGACTCCTTTCAAGAGGATCTGAAGGGCAGACTGGAGCAGGGCTCATAAATGAACATGAAAGACTGGGCTGGATTGTGGCTGAGAATTTTTGTCCAAGAGGCGTGAATTTCGTCTTAGAGGAAAATTGCTCTCTCAGAGTAGTGCGAGCAGACAAACATTCTATAAAATGGACATCTACTTCAGAGGCCCATGGAAAATAAGTGTTGGGGCTTTTTAATAAGACCCTGAAAGAAAGAACTCCTCAGAGCTGGGAACTCTGTAAAGAGGCTTAGCGCAGAAATAGAAAGGAGGGTAAAGCTTCTAAGGAATCATTGAGGACTTTTTGCATCTCATTTAATGACCTACCTGCATTGGCAGGTTACATAGAGCATTTATAAGGGACCTGAAACTCAAGCTTGGATCTTTCCTGGCTCATTCAGGACTGTGAAAGCAATCCAAGGAAGAAACTTTACAACTCCTACTTGCAACTCACTTTCCCGACTCGATAGTTATTGAGGAGATGGCAGCTTTTGCTGCTGCTGACAGTGCCGATGAGATGGGTAGGAAGCCAGAACAAATTACTGGAGCCCGACGTTCCAGAAGGGGGTCTGGGTTGCGACTCTTGCATATGTTTTTGTATTTTTTGGTACTATTATTATTTGTCGATTGTACAAATTAACCCTTTCAGACCAAGGCCAAGTCACTCCACAACTGGAAGTCAGGGTTTCTTATTTAGTCCAAATATTTTTAGGCTGGTCTGCTCTTTCTGGGGGGACCAAAAAGTTTTTTTCAGCTGGGTCCGAACCCACTCTCGGCGGCCCTGGCTGCTCGCTATGCTAAGCGATGTGATTGGGTGGTTGTGGCAGAGGTTGTCACTTATAGGAGAGTGGAATGGGTAGTAAACTCATTTACCTAGTACAGAAGTCCATGATTGGACCATATATTCCCTGTTGCAACAGGGATGATAAATTATCTTTTCTTACCTACTAAGGATTTCTCGTGCTTGCCTGGCCATGGGCTGCTATTCAGCCATATGGTGCAAGGTGAAGGTAGTGTTTATACCTAAGGCCAGAAGGAATTCCTCTACCCAACCTAGGAGTTTTAGACCTACCAGTCGTACATTGCTCTTACTTAAGACCATGGAGAGTCTAGTGGATGGTGCTCTGGTCTTAGACCATTGCATCCCAACCAACAAGTTTACCAGGTTAGGAAATCTGGAAATGGGTCTACAACTCGTGTTTCAGGTTGAGAAGGCGCATGACCTGTAGGATTCAGCTCTGGGTGTTTTCCTGGACATAGAAGGAGCTTTTAACTACACCTCTTTTGATTCCAAAAGTACTGCTCTGTGTAGGCACAGGGTCAGCTCCAGTATTGTCCAGTGGATTAGAACTACCCTGGATGGCTGCCTGGCCACAGCAGCTACCAGTGAGTCGCCTAGGAGGTAGTGGTGTCCAGGGGTTACCCACAGGGAGGCGTGCTATCACCCACCACTCCTGTGGTGCCTCATTGTCAACAATTTTTGAGGCTCAAAGAAGGTAGTGTATGTACTCAGGATTATGTTGACTATACCTGCTTGTTGGCAGTGGACAAATTCCCGAACACTGTCAGGGCTCGTACAGAGGACCATTTACACTGTTGAAGTATGGTGTGTTGAGGTTGGCTTGTCAGTTAACCCTGACAAGATGGACCTGGTTGTATTTACAAGGAAAAGGAAGCTTCTGGTTTTTTTGAACTTCACTTTTTTGCATTTACCTTGCACTGTTCTGAGTCGACCAAGTATCTCGAGGTGATTCTGGACTCTCGGCAGCCCTGGAGGGATCATATGAAAACCAAGGTGAAGAAGGCTCAGAATTCATTGTGGGCCTATAGGAGCTTCTTTGGTGCAACAAAGGGCCTGAAGCCCTCTTTCATTGGCTGTACATCTCTATTATCTGGCCATCCATCAACTTTGCATCTTTAGTCTGGTGGGCTGGCTCTTGGACAGCTGATGACAAAAAGAGGCTAAGTAGAGTCCAAAGATTTGCTTATTTGGGCATAATGGGCCATGTGCACTACCCCAATGAGTGCTTTGAATGCATCTACCGGCCTTCTTTGGCTTGATCTTGTGGTTCAAGGAAAGGCAAGATCAGCTGTGCACAGACTCTGGAGTCTAGGGTGCTGGTCTTACCTTCTGTCCATTGGAGGACACAGCATTGTGTTGATGCATATACAAAGTTCAGATGATATATTCAGTATAGGGAGCGATATGATGAGGCCAGCTTAGAATTTTGTATGGGGTTATTCTGCTAACTGGAGAGGGGTGGACCTGTGAACTTGTCTTGTAGTTAAGGGACTCGTCTGGCATCCAAATGGGTCAAAAATGCAGGAGAGAATTGGGACTGGACTCGTGGCATTCCTTTGGTAGGAGGCTCAGTATCTCCCTATGAAGACATACAACAGTCTTCCAGCCCAAGTTACATGCTATCATGGCCTGTGTCTATGAAATTTGAAAGACTACTAGGTCAGGGAAATATATCAGTATTTGCTCTGATATTCAAGCAGCCCTGAAAGCTCTTCAGGCTGTTACAACTTCATCCACATTGGTATGACAGTGGCAATGGGCATTGAATGATCTTTCCACTAACCATTCGGTGAGACTCATATGGGTCCCTGGACATTCTGGTGTTAAGTGGAAATGAATGTTAGTCTGTTTCCTCTTTTGTAGGGTTTCCCGAGTAATGTCCCCTTGATAGGCTATTGGCCTTTTGCAGGGTAAGTCTAGTGGTGGGGCTGCCACCTTCATGCCTCTTGACTTGCATGCTTTTCTATTGGGGTGTGCTTCCCTTGCTGAATGGGCCCAGTTTAAGGGCACTGGACATCTGCCTGCGCCTTCTCCCGACTGCTGCAGTTCAAGCTGCATTTTGGAACCATATGACTAAATAAACAAAATTAAGAATTGACAATATTACAGCTAAAGGGGCCTTGAAATTTGGAAGTGCAGCCTAGGTGCTGAGGAAAAGAGATGAAAAAAGGCTGGAAGTATCATAAATAAAATTTTTAAGACTCCTGTAAGGAATTACTAAATTAGACTGGGAAAGGACTCATTCCGTTGAGGTGTAGAACATTGTTGGGGAAATACAGCATTATCAACAAAAGTGGCTACGGTACTTAGAAAGGATTGACACAAACAGGTTATCCAAGCAAACAGTGCAATATAAATCAAAAGAGAGAAGTAACCTAGGACACCTGAAAAGATGGAAGGACCAACTTCACCTCCAGGGTTTAGGAACAGGCGCTATGCCTATCCCTTCAGAGTTCATGATAATGAAGTGGAAATGAAATTGTCGATGAGTTTACAGGGGAGGGTTCTGCTTACCAGATTGTAGGACCAGAACCAAACCTCACAATCTCGAGGCAGAATATTAGGCAGAGGATCAAGGGTTGGCTATTTAAACAGCACATGATGCTGCAACAAGGCTTTTCTAGCACTGAGAGGCCGGCTGGGGAACTGATCTTAGACCCCAGCCTCATTACTAAGACTAGGTTATTGTCCTCTAACAGAATGCAATCCAGGCCTCTTAACTGGACATACTACCCTCAGAAGACATCTATACATAATGAGGTTGATAGAAAGTTCTTTGTTTAGGAAGTGCAGAACAGAAATAAACCTTATCTCACGTTTTATGTAAGTGGAAGCTCTGGCCACATTTAGACATCATCATCTGGGTTTCTTCTTTCTGGACCCAAAGAATGTTAGACATCTGAATCTGGGAGCACTCTGTGAACTTTATTAAAGGGATAGAGCTCCCTTGACTCAGATTGTGGTTTATCGGAAACAATGAGCCTGTTAAAGGCCTAAGTGCATCGGGACTGATAAGGGCTTGAAGCCACTGTTCATTGATTGATTATTAATTAATTCATTCATTCATTAGGGGCCTGGGGTAGCGTAGTGGTTAAGGTGCTGTGCTACTAGTCAGATGGTCCCGGGATCAATTCCGAGTGACAGGATTTTTCAGTGACATATTCCTTCCGATCATATCATGGCCCTGGGATCGACTCAGTCCCTAGTGAAAATGAGTACCAGGAACATTTCCTGGGGGTAAAGGCGGCTGATGCGTGAGGCTGACAACCTCACCACCTTCATGTGCCGAATGTCATGGAAATCTGGGAGCCTAAACCTCCTGGAACCCTCTGGACCACACCCGGCCTGTTACGGGACTCCATTCATTCATTAATTTGTTCATTCACTATTCCAATTTTAATTCACAGTGCACAGTTTGTTACAGTTAATGTAAATTAGTGCTGTATTATCGACCGCCTCTGTGGTTTAGTGGTCAGAGTTTCTGGCTACAGATACAGAGGTCTCGGGTTCGATTCCCGGCGCTACCAGATTTTTCTGAGTAGTAGTGGG
>JGI20166J26741_11601585_pt1 | contig 11678 bp, 10 predicted proteins | sample TergutCu122P5_FD_26741 | JGI IMG/M metagenome (IMG submission 26741) | reverse complement strand
TACGAAGAGAACAGCCAGTACGTTTCAGTACGTTTAGGCCGGCAGGCGGCATTTAAATCCAGTACGTTTTAGTACGTTAGGGCCGGCAAAGGGTTAAGCTGCTGTATGTTCAGTTTTCTGCACTGTCGTGTTAGTTCCTTTCTCTTGGGTTGAAATATCTTCTTTGGCTCCCTGTAGTGTGCTGTTGGAGTGAAATATAGATACTGGAAAGGTTGCCAGAAAGCATAGAATTATATGTAATCTTGTATCCTAAAAGAAACACAGTAATTAATACATCCAGCATATTAAAACTGCAGAAGTGTGATGAGGTGTGGCCCAGACTTCTTGTCTGATTACAGTAAAAAATTACAATTGTAATATCTGCAAACCACTTACTAACTAACTAATTCCTTGGAGCAGAGTCCTTTTTTAAAAACCTGTAGTTCCTCAGTGAGTCCATCAATTCCCTGCATTTTTTAAGTGGTCAGCTGCATCAGAATTGAGGGCACTCCTGTTGCCTAGTATACCATCAGACTAGCAAATGTAAGGCATCATATTTTTTCATTGATATGTCAGTGACTTATCATTACTTACCACATAAGCCTTGAACTGAAATAGGGCAAGTGTCTGAAATGTTGATTTTTTACTCAAATTTCATGCACCTGATGGCTTGAGAGGATTGTACTACTCTTTTATTATTTTTTTTTCCCTGTGAAAATTATACTTGCTTCCATGGAAGGCTGTATAACTCTTCTGGTTTAATTTACTGTATATATGTGATTATTGGTCTTTGTGTTGAAATCTTCATCCCAATGTTGTGTTGCTATATATAAATGACAAAATATTTTGGCACATGGCTGTGAGAATTTTGTGGGTCTGCAGCAAAGGTGATCAGTGTAGATAAACATGTGTCACTTATCTTCTGTTCCCACCCTTTCTTTTGTACAGGAATATTAAATGAAAGGGATGGTTGTGTAATGTCACCAACCACTGACCAAGTGACAATTGTCATCGTAGGTCACATCCATTACAGACTTAAACACTTTATCTTTGTTGTTGTAGTGTTGGTTCATGTCCTGCTGTTTAAATCACAATCAATTTTATCAGCCACTGACTTTGCAGTTTAAATCTCAACCCTAATATGTGTTTTTAAAGTGAGTAAGTGGAAGGATTGTGTTGTTTACAGTTCATCTCTTCCTTTAAATGGTTTCTTTGGTGACAGTGTTATTACCTAGGTTATGTAGCAGCAATGGTGAGTGCTGGGAGTGTGGAGGATTAGTGGAATGAGCATGAAGTGTATTTGAAAGTTATTTATTTTGTGTTATTTATAGTGCTTTCCTGTTCAGGTGTTTGACAACACTCCTGCTGCTAAGGATGGCACATTACAAAGTGGAGATGAATTGGTGGGGGTTAATGGAGTGTCTGTTAAAGGGAAGACAAAAGTTGAGGTGGCCAAGATGATACAAGCATCAAAGGTAAGAAACCTTCTGGGGGTATCAGAAATGATAACCCTCAACTTCACTGCCCCTTCTCATTCTTTTCCTCTTTCAGTTTCATGCTTGTGAAAACCACTCACCTCCATCTAGTGCCAAGGTTAAGAATGAGTATAGCTATACTCCTGCTCTTCTATATGTGTGTGTGGCATGCATAGGGACAGCTTTATCTTGTATCTTTTGATTAAAGGAACAGAATATTTGTGTCATCAGATTTGTAATGGGTCCATTAAACTGAGCTAATCTGTATTCCTCCAGGGATGCAATTCATGTAGTGGACCCAGCAGAGTATGTTTGGTATTATTACCTGGTGATGGAAATGTATTCAGCTTCCAAAACTGTGTGTTGCTTTGTCAAAAATTAGACGGTGCAAACTGACCAATGTATGTATCAATCTAATAACACATTCATCACAAACCTTGGAATTCAATTTTCTACAACCATTAATAACAACACACAATATTGTGAGTTGAGACTAATATTAGCACCATTTCATATAGAAAGCACAGTGACAGATCTTCAAAATATCCACCTTTTGGTAGAGTCATTGTTTTGTACAATGCACAACAACCATGGTTGTAGCACAACATTTTCATTTAGCTTTTAGTTTGATTGCAATAACTTGTGAAGTGCTGGGGCTAGCTAAAATTATGTTGCTTGTGTTTTTTTCTTAGGAACAGGTAACCATCAACTACAATAAACTTCATGCAGACCCACAGCAAGGGAAGACTTTGGATATCGTGCTTAAGAAAGTGAAACATCGCCTTGTAGAAAACATGAGCACTGCTACAGCAGATGCTCTTGGTCTTTCCCGTGCAATTCTCTGCAATGACACCTTGGTCAAGAAATTAGAGGAACTGGAACAGACAGAGATTATGTACCGGGGCCTGGTTGAACATACTAAGAGAGTTCTGCAAGCATTTTTTGATCTCCTACAGGTTTATAAAGGTAGTCATGATTAAGAAACTAACTTTGTACCTATTGTTTATCAGGGTTTTTCTTGAAATAAATAATGAATTTGCTTCATGAAAGGATGTGATATCACACATCTCTAATGGACAGTTGCATTAAGTACAGTTACTCCCTGACTTATGTAATGTTTGACTTATGTAAATTTGATTTTACATAAATTTTTGCTGGCTGGTGCACACTTAAAAAAATCATGGAAACATATATTGCATCCTGTAGGAAATAAATAGCAAGGGATGTTTAATTACATTATATTATATTATCTTTTGTACTGGCACTTGTCTTAATCTTTTTATTGTACATTTTGAAGTACACTTTTGTAATTCTTCCTGCACGTGAGATAAAAAAAAATTGAATTGAATTTAGGGAGTTGCTGACTTACATAAAGTTCGACATGAATAAAGTTCTGCAGAGAGCAACCCTTACGTAAGTCGGGGAGTCCTTGTCTTAACTTACTTTGTTTTCTGTTGCCAATTACAGAGGACAAGGAGGCAGTTTCTTTTGTAGTATTTGTCTGAGTTTAGTCTCTTGTTGACTATTGATGAGTTATTTCTTTGTGCCACTATCCTTTGATTTTTACTCGCATTCATATAGTTTCAAAAAGTGCCTTTTGGCTTTGTCATGTCCATTTGTCTGCATGTATCAGCACAGCTCTCACTGGACGGATTTCTGTGAAATTTAATGTTGAGAATTCTCATGAAAATGTGTTGAGAAAATCCAAATTTGGTTACAAGTGGGCAAAAGTGTCAGTCACTTCACATGAAGACCCAGGTATGTTTTGTTGTTGGTGGCAACATTAAATGACCATAAAAGTGTTCTCTTCAAGTGACATGGCATCAGGCTGATTGGATAGCCGGGGAGGTATAAATATTATGTGAACACCCCCACATTGTTATGTTACGTGTACAGTGCCTGTATTGCTAAAAAATGGCATGTTAAAAGATCCATATCACAGATTTACATGGCGACTCCTCTGCAGCTGCAAAGCATGTATCTACACACACAAAAGATTAATCATTACCAACAATGCTTGATATTATTTTGTTGGCCCATGTCTGTGTTCCAGTTAGGCAAATGTTGCATGTTGTCAGTATTAATACCATTATTTTGTGTGTTACACTTTTTTCACCATCCCTTTGTTCCCAGATGAGGTGTTAAACGTGAATTAAAATATGGCTGCAAATCCCATAGTGGTAGGAGATTTTAAAGTCCTGTGTTTCTGGGTGGTATTACGTGTATTAGGATGTTGTATGAGATGTTGATGGTGGAGCTGAATTATTCAATCAATTCCGCTGCAACCTCATTTTCTGTTATGTAACATTCATCCTTTTTGCTTATGTGACAGCCTTTGGCGATACATTTTCTGCTATTGGGGTTCGTGAACCACAGCCACGAGCTAGTGAAGCATTTCGTCAGTTTGGTGATTATCATCGTCAAATGGAGAAGTATGGCATAATGATGCTGAGGACAGTTAAACCTGTAAGTTCCAATTTTAAACATACAGAATTAATTTAGTGGAAAGTCAGCTGGTTTGAAAATACTTTCTATTCACTCATTTAAGTTATGCCTCATGATTCAGTTTAGAATAATAAATGTGGTGACCTATTCTTAGGAGTGAGCAGAACTGGTACTGTATTTAGTGCAAAGAACAGATATATGTAACAGTTTTCCACCAAGTAATAGGAAGCGTTCCCCACATTGGCAATTTAATTTTCATATAGCATTCAATTTTAGCCTTCATTCCTCTCTTAGGGAAGAAATGGTAGGCTTGTAATATATGTGTCCATACGTCTCCCCAGATTTATGTTTTTGTAACATGTTGTACCAAATATTACATCAACAAAATGAAAGTTGTACATACTCTGAATGACTACTGTGTTTTTCAAACATGTATTGTAATACGCCTTCAAGATCATTATGCTGACTGTCATGCTGCTGTCCATTTTGAACCAAATTAACGATTAGAAAGTTGTGTATTTTTAAATTTATGCTGGTAGTCATTGATGGTATGAAATTATGTCTTCACTGCTTTAGATTTTGTCAGACCTGGGTACGTACCTGTACAAAGCAATACCTGATACAAAGCTGACAATTCGAAAGTATGCTGATACCAAGTTTGAGTACCTGTCATACTGTCTTAAAGTGAAGGAAATGGATGATGAAGAGTACAGTTATGGAGCACTTCAAGAACCTCTGTATCGTGTTGAGACTGGGAACTATGAATACAGGTACATCAGTAATTCCTTAGTTAAATACATAGAAAAGTGACTAGTTATATGCAAAGAATTTCAGTATATTCTGGAAGAATTTCACTTCGTAATGAAGGCATATTTCTCATAAATGTGCTGATAGTTTCAATAAGTTTGGTTTGAATAATCTAGATGATGGTTATTTCTACTGATAGGGGTTTAAATCAATTTGATGCAACATGAAGCTGTGGTGACACTGAGCAGATGTGCTGGCCACAGGTAGTGGCCAAATTGTGCCAGTAGGCTCTCTGTCGTCAGCTGTTATAATTTTGATAAGAGATTTTATTTGTTAGAATGTCTTCAGACTTGATTTTGTATGATTTCAGTATTAGTTGTTACAGTAACACTGTTAAACGTGATTTTTAGTGAATATATTTTATTCAAACATGATGACCCTCTTTAAATCGACAGAACCAGTCAAACACTTGTGTACAACCCATTGCATCTTTACCGTCTGCTTGCTGCAATAATTGATACGTTTCTGTTGCAGTTTTTCCGATTTTAAAACAAAACTTGATGCAAATGCGTAGTTCGGTACTTTTGCACATCATAAAAATCGCTATGACATAAGCGCACGTGTTACTTCCGCGACCTACCATAGCCAACTGAGTAAACGCAGCCACTTGCAAGTTGAGTCTTGAGTTGCTAAGACATGTGTGAACATGTCAAGACTGGCTGCAAACACATCCCACCCAGTGAACAACCACTACAATTCCAATCCGGATACTTTTTGAACAAACCTCATACATCCACTTCTGTGTCACATACCAGACATCTGTTTGAATCTGTTTATTCATGTCTAGGTTGATCCTACGATGCAGACAAGAGGCACGTGCAAGGTTTGCACGCCTGCGTTCAGACGTACTGGTGAAGTTGGAATTACTAGATAACAAGCATGTGCAAGATGTAGTATGGCAACTTCAACGTCTAGTAGCTGGGTTTGCTGAGTTTCATGGAGACACACTCTCCATGCTGCAAGGAAACTCACTCTTCCCAATAGAGGTTGATCTATCACGATCTGCATTCCAGTATACATCTGCTAGTCCTGTTGTCCAGGTTTGTAGAATTGTCTGTGAAATACACGTCAGAGCCATTATGCTAGAAGAAGGGGAGAGAGGAATTAGAACTGTCCTCATCCCCATAATGAACAAGCTACATTCCAAAATTATAATTATCAGTACTTATTATCTTTGTTTTATTTCAGTCTTTTTATGCTTTGTAGGTTGAAGAAGTTTCTGTTCTGTATTTAAATGCTGAATGAAATGGGAAATTTCTTACATAATGTGAGTCATGAGGTTTTTTTAAACCACAGATTTAGTGATGTAAAATCTTCATAAACTTTTTATGAATGCAATGCTGTAAGCCAGAGAAGCACATTTAGAAATTAAATTGCAGAAACAGTTGAAAACTTTAGTGTAAGTTACAGCGATTTTTGCAGCAGGGAATAAATCCTTTCCTCCTGTGTGTAAAAGTATTGCATAATACAGTTTTTACTTGACTGGTATTTGAAATGGTCTCATACTTCTTCATCCCTGTGTAATAATTCTGACATAACTGTGATGACTTAGGCAAAAAATGCCACCCTAGTTAAAAACTCAAATGTTGCCCTGTGTAATAATACTTTTGTACAGGAGGTGAAACTTGGGCAGTCAAATATTTTAAACGTGTTGTTTGGGAAACTGTTACATAAATATTCCAACCTGTATAAATGTATGGCATTTTAAGCTTTTATTGTGTTTCACTGATACTGTGGATCTTGTTTGTGGACGATAGCACTGTGTAGATATCATCTTATTTGCAGATGTTTTGGTGACACCACTAAAAAGCAAAATTCACATTATACTTGAAATATTTTTTCCCCCACTCTAAGTATTATCTGTTATAGTAAATAACTTGAGATCATGGAATTTCATCATCATGGAAGGTAAGTTTTTCCTGTCCATGCCATGAAGGAATACAGGGGGAGTAGAGGTGTAGCTCCACTTGTTCTTAACCTTGGCATTAGATGGAGAAGAGTTGTTGACGTCATACCCAGGTCACTTCACCTCCAGGAAAGAACCCCACTATTTATTGAATTGGAGGTTGGCTGGGCCCTATGCCTGATCTGAATGTTCTGGAAAAGAGGAAAAAATCTCTAGCCAACATCATGTGTTCCAAATTAGGACTACTGATAATTTTTGCAGGATGGAGCTGAAGATGAAGATGATGATGAAGAACTGCTGCAAGCAGATGAAGCCAAGGAGGAAATTGTTAACTTGATTCCAGATCTTTGAGATTAAATGTGTTCTGGGCAGCACAGTTTTAGCTTGGATAAAATCGTGACTGAGAAACTGCTACTGCTCCAGAAGTCTGAGAAGAAAACGATTTGCAACTCAGGACTTCAGTATTGCTTATTTCTTTCTTTTTATATTTCAGTCTTGCATTTAAGTCATCCCTTCTTCTCAACATTCCTGTAGAGTGATGTTGCTCATGCTGGTGTGCACCTGTTAACTCCTTAGCTTGTAAATCTGTGACAGTTTAATATAAATATGTTAGCAAGTTTATGTTTACAGAGTGCACTAAATAATTAACACAATTTTAAATTGAAACTGAATACAGTGCACCTTAGGTTTTTCAGCCATCAGTTTAACAGTTTATCACAATTTTATGCACATAATAACAGAGTTTAATTTTTCTTGTATTTCTGTTTGTGGTTATTTTTTTAAATATTCAGATTTTGAAAGACATTCACTGACTTTCTTTGCACCACATTATGTTGGGTAATAATGCGAAATATAGTTATCATTTCTCAGATCTGATATTCATAAGTCACTCCATTCTCAGTGAATATTTAAGTTTTATCACAAAAATGATGTGACTTACACAAAGAATCTTAGTATGTAATTATTTTGAAATTGTCAGTGTTTGAAGTAAGGCAAGACAAGGTTGGATTGTACTTGGATTTGCTTAAAGTAAAATGTTATGTGTTTTATGCTGCTTCAACATCGCTTTGTTTTCATTACCTGTACAAAGAGAGAGAGAGAGAGAGAGAGAGAGAGAGAGAGGTGTGTGTGTGCATGTGTAAATGTGTGCAGGTGTACATGTGCCTGCATGTACCAGATGTGTAAAATGTGATTCTTTATAAAATTATAAATTATATTAAATTGAAAACCATGTAAGATATTTCTTTGTGACTGAAATAAATTGTATTCATCACAGATAATTATTGTAAGAAATTTGCAAGGTTCACAGTAAATCTAATATTTTAAAATAACATTCATGAATAGTGGTTTGAAATGGTGGTTCTTTTTTATTACAGAACATACCTCAAAATGTTACATACTTTTTATGAGTGAAATGCTACTGAATATAATATTAACTTTCAAAGTATGTGTAGTAGTCCAGGGTTAATGACTCATTTGTCAGACTGATTTATATGCAAGGAATTGGGTAGTGATCATTACCAATTTTTAAGTTTGTGTTTAATTTTACCACTAACAGCCTAGCTGTGACTGATGCATGGCTGTGGCAGTATTCACATCGTCATATATTCTTTGGATCTTACCACACTGGACCCTACATAAGAGAAGATGGTGAAACAGTTATCTGCCAATACCATTCTTTCCTTGGTTTCAAATGGGACCTGACACACTGAAGTTCACACAGTATGTTCACGAAGGGCCAATATGATACAATGACATACCCAGCATGTGTCATCAGTCGTTTAGTTTTAAACCTACTGTAGCAGATGTATAATCCATGTCACAGAAGATGGAAGTATCAAGGGCATAACAGTGCTGTGTTGGGTTATCTAAGCATGGGTAAGGCAGCAAATATAAGCTTGTGGAGCTTGTTAGGAACACTCAGTTTTGTATGGCTGTAATGTCGTGGTTACACAAGAAAAGAGTAATTTGATCTAGTGTGGGATACATTGAGGGAGGATTATGTGGATCAGGAAACATGCTGTTACATAATTCCATGTATGTTTAATACAAACATTTAATAAATGAACCAAAAAAATACACAGTATAAAATGGACCATTAGGGATTTTCCCTAGAAGCGGTGTATTTTGTTGACTGATTTATTAAATGTAGGAAAGATAATGTATTGCTGAAAATACTGTGACTGATTTAAAAATGTAATGAATGCTTACTTTCATGGGTATTCAGATATTTTCCTTGTTACAGTTTATGACATTTGCACATTGCAGAAATGCATATCGTGAGTAGATTGTGTGAGTTTCCTATTGTGTCGCATATCATTGTTGCACAGTAATCTTCTTGCACATTGTGTCCCTTGTGAGAGCAGCTTAACTGTCCAATTTCAGTGCCTACATATATGATGCAGAAGAGAAAAGGGAATGAGGGATGCAGTTGGGTTGCTGAGAAAAATACCAAAATGAACTTTTGACTTAGATGAAGAATTACTTGCTTGCTGCATAGACTGGCAGATAGGTATTTGACTGTGTGAACCAAATAAATGCAGATCCTAAAAGCAGCTGGTATTGACTGGCGAGAAAGAAGATTGATCAGCAAACTGTAAATGTATCAGAGTGTTGAAGTACAACTGGATGAAGGGGAGACAAAAAAGTGTGAATATTGAAAGAGGAGTTACATAAGGATGAATCCCACTTTGCAAAGATTACCTTACCAAGGAACTTCAAAATAGGAGGGCATGTAATTTACTGTATGAAATATGGAGATGAACTTGTGCTACAAGCTAAGGATTGGAAGTGAATGTGAAAACAACTAAGTCAATGAGAATCTCAATGCAACCATTGCCAGTACTGATTATAATAAATAAAAAACTGGAGATAGTGGAATATTTGTACTATTTTTGTAACATAATAAAGATGAAAGAGGCACAGGTACAATTAAATCCAGGACTACTGTGGAAAAATCAGCATTCAACAGGAAGACTCTTTTCAATAGGAAACTGGACTTCAATTTAAGGAAGAAACCAATAAAATGCTGCATTTGGAACACAGCTTTGACTGGTGCTGGAGAAGAGTGATCAGTTGGAACAACCTAGTGGTATATGAAGTATTACGTAGAGTAACGGAGGAAAAAATTACCCTACATACCATAAAAAGGATGGATAGAAGGCACTGAATGACAAGGAAGAAGACATAAGCAGATACTGGATGACCTTCAGGCCAGGGGAGGGTGCTGGAAACTAAAGGAGGAAGCACCGGCCCGCACTGTGGAGAACTCGCATTGGGAGAGGCTGTTGACCTGTTGCAAGTCAGACCATGGATTGGATGGATGTTAATGAACGTAGTCTAGGAGCCTGACCATTTACCGACCGAGGTTAGACCACGCATCCTCGACAGGGCTGTAATCCGTGTTCGGTAGCTCTTATCCATGCTCGGTAGTGATTGGCAGTTGACCCATGGTTGCAAGTAATCCAACATGGAGTGTATAGGTATGTACGTTTGTGTGAAAATTGTCAACTATCTACTGAATTTTTCAGAAGTGATGGGTTCTAAACGCCTTTGCTTTTATGAACAGTGTAATAACCACTTACTAAAGCCGTAATTCGTGATGTCGAAGTCTGCGTGTCGGAGATAAGCTTTTATTTTTTATTATTTAGTAACGTGCATGTCATTTTAGATTTGTAAGACCCAACAACAATTCATTTGACGGGACAGCATGTTATGAATTTCTGCGGTTAGAACTTTCTTTGGGCCCTGTACAGGACCCTCAGATTATTCCACTATGAATTGTGTTTTTAGCGAATGAATCAGCAGAGAGATGGAACATAACCCCACTGTTACCGGATTTACAATTTATGTTGCTAAGTAAATTATTTCGCCTACAAATAAAAGAAGTGTTGGTCATTTTTCAGACTTAACAATTTTAAGCTGTTTTCGAAGGATTCTTGAAGTGATAGGCCTTCTTTACAGCACGTGACTTTCTACATAATTCGTGAGAGCTTAGGTGGCCTAGTTTTTTTATTTTAACCTATACAATAACAGTGCTAGCTTTCTGTGTAGATGTATGGTCATACAATGTAAACTTCATAGTTTGGAGACAACGATAATAGTTGGCAATTATGAGTGTAATTGTTCTGTGTGCTTCACTTTTTAAAGTTGTGTTTTTCTGTGTTATCAGAATCATAGTTCATTTGTTGTGACAGAAATAGAAACCAAGGAGTTACATATGCAATAATATTGGGGTAGAGTAAGTGTGGGTATATATAATTTTTAATGCAAGACATTTGTGTGTGTGTGTGTGTGTGTGTGTGTGTGTGTGTAGTCCATATGTGGTTTATACATGTTTGTACTCACATCAAGGAGTACCATAGATTAAGTGTTGCCATAGAAATCGTTGGGTTTAGGTTAAGTAGAAGTTTTTAAAAATTCCGTTCATCTTATTCATTATGTGATGTATGAAGTTCTTCAAATTATAATACTACTTCTAACCAAAAGGCATTGGAAGTTTAGTACATGATATTGCAGGACATGCATATACATAGCGGGCTTAAACTAATCAGAGTATGGTAGATGTCAATGCAAATACAGAAAGCAAGCTGTGTTCAAATCTTACTATTTTATGGTATAGTTTCCTTGCATTTTTATGTGCCTAGTCCATCACATTACAATGTTATTGATGCCATTGTCATTAAAAAAAATCTTTTAATTAGTCTTGCAGCCATATCTGTACTCTTTGCTTTACTTTGTCATGGCATGAGAAAGTTTGACCTTACAAAGCCTCCTTCATTGGTCTTAACAGATCACAATTAGATGATGCAAGACTCAGATGAGTACCAGATTTCAACTCATAGAAGCGTTTGAATAACTGAGATGCCTGTATGTTTGTGAAAGTTTCATGAAGCATGTGAACACAGAGTGTGTCTGCAGCTAATAGCTGGTGTCACATTCTTATAATATAATTTACAGTAAGTAATGAAGATGTACCAACTTGATGCAAACAATTTTATTATGATTTTATCTCATAAATGGCCTCTACATGTTTCGGACATTTACATGTCCATCTTCAGGAGTTC
>JGI20166J26741_11601474_pt1 | contig 11678 bp, 9 predicted proteins | sample TergutCu122P5_FD_26741 | JGI IMG/M metagenome (IMG submission 26741) | reverse complement strand
GGGGGGGGGCAAATGTCCAATTCACACTTGCACTTACGTGAAGAAAATTGAGCAAAGATGATCTACATGTGGAATCAGGATGCTGCTGTGTTTCATACCAAATCAATTACAGAATGGTTTCACTATCTCTGCATTACAAGGGAAGAGAAGAATTGTGGAGTTTTTGTGCTGGAAATTGGCACTGAACTATATGAAATTTTAAGTTCTCAGGATGGCAGTTATCATGCAGTCTGGCAAGTATATACCAATATGTTTTTGGTGCCTCTGTTTCAGTGTAGAAGTGAAGGATCTTAAACATTGTTACTCTACTAGATTACATGGCATAATTTCCCAGGAAATTAGTCTTTGTACTGAAATGGTTATTTAGTGATTTTTTGGAGATATTTTTTACTTGGTTTCAGAGTGATGTTTTTAAAGTATTGATATCAACTTACCTTGGGACAAAACCTGAGTCATTATGTACTTATTGTTCAGTTAAGACAGTTTATAACAAAACAGTTGAGGCACGACTCTAATTCTTGGGGTATGAAAATATCACCGTCATAATTCCAGATGCTGCAAAGAGGAGACAGTTGCCTGCATGGATCAGGGAGGGCTTGGAGAAGATGGAAAGGGAGAAACAAAAGAAGATAGATAGAGAAAGACAGATAAAAGAAAGAGAAGAATATTTGCAAAAGAAAAGAGAAGAAGAAGAAAATGCAATTAATGAATTGGAAAAGAATAGTGGCCAACCTGTGATTCCAAAAAAAAGCAAATTTGTGAGTATTTTAGTTTGGTGTATGTTGTTGTTTGTGTTCTTGTCCTTTGCCTCTTCTGTCTCATTTCTCTCCACTTTTTCTTTCTTGGCTTTCTTTCCCTCCTCTTCCTTCTCAGGACATTTTAACTTATGTCTTAAGTCATTTTGTTATATTTTGGTTTTCATAGCAAGAAGCATTGTTGGCTGCTTCTTAGCATATTTTCATCCAACTGTTAGAGCTTGTGTATTAGTGAAATATTTTGTTCTTCTGCATGTTTTTTTTTTTTACTTTACTTTTTGTTATGTTAAAGGTATGGTTTTATTACATTTATTTCTTTTCCATAAAGTTTGTGGATGCAGATGTTTTTAGAGCACTCTACTTAGTTATAATGCTTTCATTTGCAACATTCAAAATGTTTCCTGATTTGCAGAACTGTTCTGTTCATAACACCAGAAGTGCCATTGGTACTTGTAAAGTCGTAGATATGGATGGTTCCGTTCACAGGTTTCTGATTTTGTATGGTATTTAGTAATTTTAGTTATTGTCAGAAAAAAAATTTGGAATATTAATCTGAATGGTAATACTAATTTCTTATGTATTTTGAAGGTCTTTGAAATGGGATATCAGTTCAGGAAATTTTTTATAAGCTTCTGTCTGGTGAAATGTCAAAGCCCAGATTGTAAAACTCAAAATTGCATGTTAGGTTATTTGTTCAATTCCTTTGTCTGTACAGGAAAGTGATTCAGAAGAATCCACCCATGGGGAAAGTCCCTCACATTCGCAGTCTTTGAAGAGGAAATCCCGGTTTAGAAATGCCGATAGTCCAAATTCTTCTCCACGCCATCCTTCAGTAAGACTCTTGGCCAGTGAACCAGAGCCACCAAAGTCTCGAGAGGAAGTGATGCAGGATATTGTGAGTGTACATAATTGAAGTTCTGTAGCTTGTAACATTTTCACTTCAGTCATGTTGATTTATTCAGAAGCTTTACAGAATGTTACTCGACAGGCAACTATCACAAGGTATATGATTTTATTTGTTAATTTCTTAATACTTAGTACTAGCAAATGTGTGAATAATAATAATAACAACAACAACAACAACAACGGCATCAACTTAGTACAAAACATATTATACATTATGTTTATTTAGTCGGTGTTTGTCTGTGTCGATCTTGAAGTTACTAAGTTTTTTGAAATTTCGTTCCTCTGACTTCACCATTGCAAGACAGCAATGGTGTCTTGTGGCTTCACAGTCTTCACAGTGTCATAATCTCTCATGTTTACTCCATTTTTACTGTTCTCATATGCAGGTCTTCAGTCCATAATGCCCTACAGTATTTAGCATCCTTGTACTGCCTTTTGCTTTGTGTTACTCTGTATGAAAGCAACCATATTTAGAGCCACTGATACACATGTAGATTTGGCAAGGTTTTGAAGATTACTGGCATCCAGGATGTGACACCTTGCAGTCTCATCAGTACATATCACCATTTGAAAGGAATGTGCTGTCTGCTTTATCATAGCAGGTGGTGAGTGTAGGTATTCATCAGACAACACATTGTTACATTGCAGAGCACTGTGATTTTCATGGATATTGCTGTGAAATCCTCAGATCTTTTTTCCTGTGTTTATACTCTGAACATTTTGACCTGAGGACATTCTGTTTTCCTGTAACTGCATTTGATATATTATTCCCTTTTGCACTAGTACATACTTCCAAGTATTAGCCATGGTGAGGTTAAGAAAAAACAAAATGTCAGTGTAGTTGACGGATCAGGAGTTGGCAGAAGTGGACAATTAGGTTTTTATGTTACACTAGAAGTGACATCTAAATAATGAAATTAATTTCAAGAAAGTTATTTTTTGATGAAATTATTGTGTTTAAATATTATCTCCTTCAAAGTAATTTATATTAGCAGCTATATACTGCTCCAGACAAGCCTTCTGGGCCTTGAACTACTCCCTGATACCGTTTTGTGAGAGGGCTTTAAGAAGTGCAGTTTCCTTGTAGGCATCTTCAATTGACTGAAAATGGGTTCTTTTGAGTGAACTCTTCCATTTTAGGGAAAAGAAAGGCATTGAAATGGGCAAAGTATGGTGAGTACAGAGAGAGTTGAAGTACTGGTATTTGTATTTAAGTCAGAACTGGTGTACCAAATTTGTTTTGTGTAGTGGTACATTGTCTTTAGTGAAGGCTCCACAAATGTGGCTTTTTTTTTTTTTTAAATTTAATTTTATTTGGTTGCAACTTCAGTGTAGAATTGTTAGCTCAGCATCTTTTTTGGTGGTACATATTTTACTGGATGATCTTGTGATGTTAGGCAAACAGCACCATGATTTTAATTTTTGATTTTGACATTAAAGCTGTCTTTAGTTTGAAGATACAGGAGTGTTCCATTGCATGGATTGATGCTTTATTTCCCAGTCTTGTTCAAAAAGTCCAGTTTAGTTGCAGTGGACTGCAGTCTTCAAAAATTTGTATATTCATTTTTGTACACAATTTCAGAATGGGCTTGCTTTCTTGCCAACTTTTGATCTTGACTCATATTCCTGGGGACTATTTGTGCACACACACTTTCTTCATGTTTAGCTTTGTAATTTAATTTTGTCTATGCCTATTCAACTTCTGCTGTCATTCTGATACCTAAACAAGGATCAATTCTCACTAGAATTCTTGTCCTTTCCACATTTTTGCCTGTTGTTATTGTTACTGGACAAGTATTTGTCATCTTTCACTTCCACTCTTAATTCTAGATCCCTCTTGTGCCAACTTTTGATAGGGCATGTTCTTCATATGGCTGACAACAAATTGAGGGTTTTATTGGTAGTTTCATTCAATTTCACATGAAATTTGATACTTACACTTTCATTTTGATATCAATCATGATCATGGTATGTTAAAAATAGTCGATAATCTTTATTAGTAGACACTGTATAAGTGTAGTGGAGCATGTTGTGGTGAGTGGGGGAAGGTTTGGCAGTACCTAGCATATATTTACTTCGGTGTTTAGTAGTTAATAGCCACAACTCATAGTCTTGATAATACTTAATAGAAACTCATTTTAGTGCATGGATCGTGATGCTGAAACATATTTGTGTCTGTTCTGATGGCACAGTATAGTAAGAACATAGCATACAAATACCCCATGACTTATGAACAGAATACATTCTAAACATGTGGTCGTAAGTCAGATTGGTCATTAGTCAAAAATACAAAATCAGGTGGAATGTGCACCCTCCGGTAAGTTGAGGGGAATCCAGATAAGTAGTCTTTCTGTTGCAAAATAGTAAGAAAGAGTTTTTTCAACAAATATAAAATGGCTAATCAGAGAGTTGTTTAATATGTCACAGGAAAGATATATTTATAGTAGTTTGAATTGAAATTTTCTTAAGGAAATATTGGTCATTACTGCAGTTGGTCATGAAGGCGGTAGTTGTAAGTTGGTGAGTATCTGTACCCTGTATCATAAACACAGTAACTAATATGAAGGCTTAGGTTAACAGCCCTGCGAGGGTGACTAAACAAACTTGCCCATGCGCATCCCCCTTTCCCTGTCCATCAATGTACGCACATGAGTAAAGGCATTTGAAAACATTGGCATACAATTTGCACATGAATTGAATGTGATTGATTGCTTTTTATCTTTCACAGTAAGAAAACTGCATTTCATTTGGGTAAATGTGATGTTTTTGTTTTAAAGTTTGCTGACAGCCATTCCTTACATGTTGTGGTTCATGACGTAAAGGTTAAAAATATAAATGTGTTTATTTTAAATCTTACATGATTATTTTGTGTTCAGTTAAGCTGCATTGGGGTTTTGAGAGTTGGAGGTGCATGGATTTATGTAATCTGAAACATGATGACTATAAGAAAAGAAAAACCTTAAGATAATGTACTTTATTTAGGAATGTACCTTAACTGAAGAAGGAACAAATTGGCGAGTAGTTTATTATATGATGTAATGAAGAACTGTGTGATACTTGTTACATAGCACTGGCAGAATAGTGAAGTTGCCTGAACTTGGTGGGTCTGTTTTTGCTGTCATGAGGATCGACATTGCTGGCAGGGAAGTTGACAAAATTGTTGGCACATCACCCACCATAAGAGTACCATCATCCAAACAAGAAATGCAAATGTAAATTTACTATTGTTTTGTTGCAATTTACAGATGTTGAAAGTGCGCCGTATTTTGACAGAAATCCTTTTGGAGGTTACCACAGAGGAGATGGAGGCAGTAGCACAGGAAGTGTTGAGTAAAGCAAAGGCAAAAGGTACTAGAAACTTCAATTACGATTTCACATTTCTGCTCGCTGTCAAGAACATTTTGGGCAACAAATTGTCTGATTTGTACTGCTTTGGAATAATATTGCTTTGAGCATCTGTTCTCAGTACTCATTACAGTCAGTTATTTACACCAAAGAGACTTTTACATGTGGAAATCTTTGCTAATGTATACATTGGTACAACATCTAGTGTACTGAAAAGATTCTTATTAAAAGAAACTGAGTGTTGGATTTTTATAAGGTTATGTTGTTGCAATCAAGTGTATGTTCTTCTCTACTTATAATGGATTTGTTTACAAGGATGCTGCTGTGTGCAGTGTTGTGTAGCTGTGGGCTACTTGCAGATGCTGTGCAGTGGTCCATTAGGGAACAGAATTAATACATCCTCCCTTCTCCTTTAAGTGTGTCAGTCGCCTTGTACTAAACATTTATATTTGTGACAAAGCTCCAGCATTGCAACTGCGGAAGACCCAGGCTTTAGCATCTTTGACAGGCAAGCTGGGTAAGTGATTTTTAAATGTTTATATTGATCATTTGCAGTAGTCACCAGTGACAAATGTATGATCAGATCTGTAAATGAGATATGTTTTTATAGTTGCATGTGATGGCATTTTGTTTTCTGTAACTTCCTTATGGTTGTTATAAACATGATGAGCAATTGTATATTGTATGTTCCAAGTGCATGCGATATTCGGGATGATATTTTAGGTTCTTACAGCAGTAACTAGGAAGATATTGTCTTCTGTGTTGTGATGTGATATGTCTGGCAGAAATTTACTGACATTTGGTAGTAACTTGCTGTTTTCACTTGTAGGGTGGAAGATGGAGGCAGAAGGTTCTTCAGAAATGTTGGAAAATTTCTGTCACGCTGCTTGATGTTAAATCCCAGCATAATCTCAATATTGCTTTATTTAAAGGTTTTCCAGATTAAGTATTCTTAGCACATGTCAGTGTTTAGGCACATTTGTGTCCACTGTATGTAGGCCTTAAATTTGGACTCACCGCCATCATTAAATGGTTTGGTGCAAAACAAGGTAAATTTATGAAATGTAAAAATGCATATATGTTGCCATTGGATGTACAGAATCACTCCATCTGATTTGGTACAAGAAAATCTAACTAATGCATCTGAAATAAATTATTACTATTATAGTTAAGGGAAAGTTTCAGAAAGAAACGTACGTTTGAGCTCTTCCATGTCTGTCCGCCATCAGTCTTCTTGTAACAACTTTAAAAATGCTGAATGGATTCAAATAAAATTTTATATTTGGAAGTTTTTTTAAAAATTTTCTGTTATTCAAATTTTTTATTAAGTCGCTCACCAGTATGGCACTTCTGTGCGCATTCCAAGTGTAAGTCATGAAAAATGTTTCCAACAAAAGTTGTGGGGAAAACTGAAACATCTTATTCCAAATACACCATTTTCATGTTTTACAGTTTTTGAGATAATTTTACATAAAGTTAATTGTTTTGTCATCCCATGACAGCCAGCGTGTCAGAATTGCTCTGCAATGCATATATTTCCTAATATTTTACTTCTTACAGGTTTGTGCTCAAGTCATTACTGTTAATGTCTGTATATCTTGGTAACTAGGATATGGGTGATTATATAGGAAGGTTTATTTCCTAAAATTTAAAAATAATTACTCTGCTGCACAGAATTATCCTTGCAACAACTAGTTAACGAATATTTTATCAATATACATATATAAAAGAACATTTACTTTTCTTGACAGTGTAATGACTTTCATGGATTAGATACTGGACATGTACCCTTCTTGTTTTACCACTGCATCTAGTGGTAAACATAAGCAGGAGAAAGAAATGGATGCATTTGGTTTTCTTTTGGGTTTATATATTGTGTGATAGGTGTGTGTTGTGATGTTTTGGAGGAATGTACTGCTTCCATCTTCAGGATGACTGAACCTGGTTCACCCTGGTGCCGAAGTTGTTGGGAAGAAGCAGTTGTGTCAGTTATTTGGCGAAAGATGGGGGACATCTGGCCAATCAGAGCCATAGGGGATAGCTGTGTTTGGCCAAATTTCTTCCATCTTCCCCATATAACTGACACAACTGCTTCTTCCCAGTTACTTCAGTGTTGATGTGAACCAAAAGATGGAGACAGTACATTCTTTTAAAACATCAGAACTCACATCTGCCACGTGGCATAGAAACCGAAGAAGGCTAACAACTGACTATCAGTTGCCATGAAAACCTGAAAACATATAAGTGGTTATATTGTTTATTGAATTGTTCTCTCTAACAACAGAGTGTTAAAATTTTGATCAATTACATTTTGCTAATGTTCTCAAATTTGTTAGGCTGTCAGAGGTTCTGATTTCAGCATCTGTGGAATGCCATGGATTAAAAATTTTGGGACACATTCTGGGTTTGACTCCCTACTACAGCATGACATCTCTCATCAATTTGCAGTGCACACTATGTTGAAGGTAGTCATGTATAACACTGCACTTAAAGGTGCATTTTATGCTTCCATGTCTGTAATAGTCACCCTGCAATTGCTCATCATGTATGATATTGTGTACAGTTGTAGTCATGGGAGTATTTTCTTTGGACATTGGCAGTTTGTGTGTTCAGAAATGTACAGTATTTTGGACAGTGACTAGAGTTGTCAGGCACCAGTAAAGTGACTGCTTCATGTGAGGGCCACATGCAGTAGATATGTGTGCTTTTGTTTTATGTTACTGTGAAGTAAGAGAGAGGCTGTGCACAACACTGTACAAGTTTCTGAACCAGACAGCGGAAGTTCAAAAGGTAGTACTGCTGTCAGGATAATAGATAATTATGGCAAACATATCAACACACGGTATGATGTATGCTTTGGATCATTGGTATTTAAGTATACTGTGTGGTATGTGTTGGTGTCTGTTGAAGGGAGTATGTGTTTACTGGCATTTTGACACAGTTTTAGAGATCTGTGGATAAAAATGGCTGCATAGATAGCAGGCTGTTGCTGCAGTGTAGTTGAGATCTTCATTCTTCTGGGTTATTGCATGGTGTAGGTTGATTTTTTTACTGACATTTTGAGACTGTATTCATCTCATCTTCGTGGTCAAACTTCCTGAGCAAATGTTGACCTTGAGATGAAACTGATTTGATGTCTCGGATTCTTGGTGACTAAACAAGTGCACTGTGCTGCAACCAAGAAGAACTAGGATCCCAAGCATTGCCATGCGGTTAATGTAATGTATTATTGTTGGTATGAATATAGTCATATGTTCATAAGTTTTCATGCATGCACCTGCAGGCTGGAAGTTAAATATGCTTGCTATACTCCGAGAATCCTAGATGATAGGCTGTGGTAAACTGACATTTCAGACTTCATATATAGTGTGATTCTCAATCACAGTTAATGTAAGGATTATATTCTACTCCTGAAATCATAAAGTTCCCATATACATATGGTCATAACCACTTTTTTGGTGAAAATGGAAGCATTATGATATCATAAGAGGCAATGTGCCTTTGTATTTGAAAAGTGCATTTATGTATTAAATTTATCACATTGTTATTGACATACAGTGTCTTCATGTTGATAAAAGCATTGACACAAGTGCTGAAAATACTCTCTTTTTTCAGTTTGAATGTGTAACTGAACTTTATGATGCAAAGATTTCTGGTACACTGAACAATTCGGGCATGCCGTATTTTTGTCACAGCTGCTTAAATTAAATGCCGGTGACCAAACCATGTGCTGACTCTTGTTCAAATAACCCAGGAGATGGTAGGAGGGGAATTGTTCGTTCGTGGTGGCTGGCAGTCCATAGCATCCTACCCATCAGTGTGTGTAGTAAGAGTCCACATACTCCTTTACATTGTGGGAAAAATAAGCAGACGTTCCGCAATGCGCAAGCTACACAGTGTGTCATGTTGATAATGGCACATCCTCCAGTAGCTGTGATACTACTACTGTTACCATTTCACACTAACATAGCAGTTGGGACGATTTGTTTAAAGGGACTTTTTGTTTTGATTTTTGGAGAACATGATCCTTACATTTATTCTGTGTAACTAAGAATCACTGTGTATATGCACACATGTACACATGACATAATTTACACATGTTCTGTAAGAATGTTTACAGTGAGTCCGTACTAAATGTAGCTGTGTTGGAAATTTTGTAGTTGAAGTGTTACGGGAGATTTTTTCAGCAAAATGGTACCTTATCATCAGGACACTACAAAATGAGGAAGTTCATGGTTGATGTAGAATACTCATGTTGGTAGTGAAATAAAGGATATTGTGATGAGCTGAACATGTAGCTTTATGGGAGAAACATGATATGCTTGCAGAATTGTGGTGGGGAGACCTGTTGAAAGGAGGAAGCTTGGAAGACAAACAAAGAGATAGAACTGTAATGTTTTGTCGGACAGAAGTTAGGTTTTTGGGGGGTGGAAGGTGGTTGCAGATAGGCTGAAGGTCATGTCTGATGGCCTGCTTTGGTATTAGCAGTATTGCAATTTTGGATTACAATAATAGACTTACAGAGTTTCTTCATACAAAGTGAAACTTCTCTCCATTATTTCTGAAGGGACCACGGGAAAGAAGCTATAAACATAGGAACATTACAGTTGTGGGGAAGTTTTAAATGTATCAGATTTGTAGACACTACAGCAAATGCATGATACTCGAGGGAAAATGAAGTGTAGGGGAATGGTGATGGATGTTCTGTTGTAGCAATTTTAAAATTTACAGCCCACTGTAACTGTATTTCCCATTAATTTCTTTCGTTCAAATTCTGCTAATGCACTTGAAGAACACTGTGCACAACATGATTAAGCGATTTGGTATTTGGGGCAGTAGAGTGATGTTTGCTTTTCTTGTATTGTTCTTTATTGTTACTGTAAGTGTGGTTTGAAATATATGTACATTTATAACTGTTTAGAGCTCGTACAGTAATTTAGGGGTTTTTTTATCGGTCATTGTCAGGTTATGCTGAACTTTCTGCAGTAAGGAAGTGACAGTCATTTTGTGACGTCTACGTGAATTCTGTTTCTGCTGCCAACGTTCCTTTGACATTGACAAAAATTGCCCCAGGCTTTTTCAGCGGCCTTGATCCTAGAGAAATATGAGATTTGAGATGTTCATGGCAGTGAATATTAAGATTATTGTCTTCTGGCATGTGATGCCGTATAGTGTGGTAGATACGTACCAGTGCTGTGGAGGAACTTACTGCTTCTCAGTGGTACCACTCTAACATATTTGTGGCATTACAGTACATCACAATGAGAACTGCACTTCCCACAACATCCATTTGCTGCCTTAGGTAACAGTCCCTTTCAGCTTTGTGACATGTGAGATTTAAATTGCTGGCATAACTTGAACAATGTCTGAAAAATACTGCAATATTTTAAATTCAGAATGTTTATTTCTGAAAATATTATTGAACAATTTCATGCAGTATTGTGGAGATGCACTGATATTTTGAGAATTTGGAATACTGCACATGCAGGTCTGGGGATGTATGGTGACAGTGAGGATTCAGACAGTGGTGATGAAGCTGCAGGCAACAGTTCTTCACAGGCCAATGGAGCAGACTCAGATGAAGAATTGAGGGTAAGTTAGCCCTCAAGTAATTTATTATTTCAGTAGTTGTTTGTATGAACCCACAAGGGTCATTAAGTTTGGTGATAAATATTACTGCATATAGGGCCATTGACAGCAACACTGATCTTTCATAACCAGCCGCTTCCCCATTGCAACAGTCTGAAGAGGTTTTTGGTATTCTTCACACTTTCAATATGTTCTCTTGTGTAGGAGTGAATGGCTGAATCTGTGAGCAGACAAATCTGCACAGAGGTCTGACTGGGGATCAAATTCAGAACCATTTGAATGACAGTACATTGTCATATATCAAGACTATTGAACCTGTTCTGGAAGATACATGTTTCATACCTACAGAATGTTCACCAGTTTCAGTAACTGTTGTTTCATAATGTTTGTGTGTTAACTCATTTCACTGAACAGATTCCTGGAGATTCTGAGCTGGCCAAAAGATACTTGGCCAAAGTTTTTCGTATTTAAATACTGTGACAACAAGGGCATGTATCTGCACTATATTTTGAACTTGTCAGTCTACTGCATGCCTTTATACCCTGTTTCATTGCTGTATATTATGATGATATCCGCCCATTTGTGATTAGATCCCACAAATAGTCTGTCACTTCATAATGTTTGCAAATACAAATACACTGCTAGTAAGAAAGTGAAAAAGTGCCGTAATGTAATGATATCCTGTATTTCAAGGGTTCTGATATTTTGTGATACTGTAGCCCGTTAAATAATAGTCAGACTAGGTTATAACATCGTGGAAGGGACTAAATAGTTATAATTGAGGAGTATAATGGTAGTTAACAGTAAGGAATGAATTGGTACCACAGAATAGCTGATGCTATATGTGAGGTGTTGTATAAACCAATGCATGTATAACAGGGTTCCACTGTATGCAAATTTATGTGACCTGCCATGATTAACCTTTAGCGTACTGACTTTTAAATGGCAGTAGTCCCCTGCCGGCCGGAGTTTTTTCGGGCATATAATCTTGAAATTGCATCCCTCCACAAAAACAGATATATTTTCTGCTCTATATAACATAAAATTATGAAATAAAAACTGTTTGAAAGAGAATAAAATTCT
>JGI20166J26741_11601252_pt1 | contig 11679 bp, 6 predicted proteins | sample TergutCu122P5_FD_26741 | JGI IMG/M metagenome (IMG submission 26741) | reverse complement strand
TAGAATTCATGTCCCTGCGTTAATAACAATTTAATACATAATACCAACAAATCCACAAGTGCTATCAGTACACTTCTTCATATAACCACTAATACTCCGATATTTTTCAATCCTCTTCAGATCATCTTCAGGGAAGTTTACCTCAAGCATGTACAAAACACAGGAGAATTATCGGATAGACTGAAACGTTTTCGTCCTTAAAAGTGTGGATATTATTAAATTTGCAGTAGAAGCTGTGTGTAGAATTGGTAGTAATGTAGTAATTCCGTGAGGGATATCGCGGCGGGTGATACTTCGCTATTTTTTTTCGTGGTTTCTGGCAATACTCTGGAGATCGCAGCACATGTATTTGTTCACTGAGTATAAAGAAGTGATGTAAGAAAACGTAGTGAATACCAGCGCTGATTTCAAGAATTGTGACTGATTTAATACGGAGTGTTTACTAATTTTATGGAGATATTTTATTACTTTTATGCTTTTAACTTTTTCCATTGACAACGAGATATGTCTCAATTATTTCCAATCGCCGCAATTATGCAATCAAAACATATTACCGGTTTCCACAATTGTTTACCTTACATTTACACTACGTAGCCGCCATGTTCTTCATTTGTTTCGGAAAGTGGGAGGGGGTACAGCATTTTGCCCTGAAGGTGGGGAAAGACGCCGCAAAAAATTAGGGGAGTGATGCCGCACTTAAATAATTTCAAAGTATTTTGAAAACGTTATCCGTACACCTTTCAGCGCACTAAAAATTATTTGTTCTATTGCCCTGTCTTTCAAATATACTGCATCTTTGTTTCTAAAAATGAGGATAAAACCATAAAGTGTTCTGCACATTCAGACAATATGAGCAGCAGGTTTTACCCCACAAAGACAGATTGTTCGAGCCACTGCACACAGGCTTGCTAGAAAAATGAAAAATTCATATTATTTCAATAATGAAACTGAAATTGCAGGATATGACTGCTGAAAGTCTGTCTGTTACTGGAGCTCAAAGAGCTAACCGGAACAATTTTGGAACATTTCTAAATGCTACAGAACTTAGCGACTGAAAATAAACTTTCTGGCACACTTGGGAACATTTTCAAACGTTAAAGAAAGTAGCACACAAGTAAATAATTCTGACACCGTAATTATATACAAGGAGCCTAAAAATACTCATGTATTATCATCTGGAGTTAAGAGTGAATATATCACCATGATGCATGCTGTAAAGTGTGGCTTCTCTCCGACAATTATCCTACAATTACAAATATTTGAATAGGTATTAGATATAGGAAAGACAATTGAATATACGTACCATATCAGGAGAATGGAAAGAGTATGTTTGGTAGCTAGCACGATACGATACTCCACCAGTAAAAAAAAAACGGACTTTCGAAACAATTGCGCAGTCGTCATTCAGTGGCCTAGTAACACACCGTACCAGGATATGAGATATTCTACGAAGGTCAGAAGAGATATGACAGCATTATTCCCAACTACATACGTCACTTACCTTACATAAATTTAAGCGTGTCACTTTTCTACCTGGTCTCACTTTTTTTAATGCAGCTAGTCCAAATTGCAACCTTACATTGTAATTCCGCTAGATGAAAAAAATGTTTTGTGTTACCCGCGCAACTATGAATCCACCGCAATTTTTTACCTCATCGTAAGTAGAAAAATTAACCCATTTTATTGTGCCTTTTAAGGGTCCGAGCACGGAAAAATGCTAGAAGCGAGCTCCAGACTGTCAGGATATTCCACATTTCAAGTCTCGGATGGTCTCATGTGTCTTGTTAGCCATCTGCGGAACGGCATTTTTCGTGATACAAAATTGCGTTTTGCGTCAATTCACCTGGCGCAAACCGCTTAACAATTCTTGAACTTCAATTCCTTGTAAATAACTGTAAGCACAGAGCCGCGGTTGAGTCCAAGTTTCACAGCAATTTCATCCACTGTTACTCTTCCATATACTCGTATAAATTCTTCAAAGTTTTCAAATTTTTCTTCGGTAGACGTTGTCCGTGGCATACCAGGGCGGTGACGTTTATTCACCCACTTTTGAAAATCTCCACCCAATTATACAAATTTCTTTGGTCAAGACAACTGCCACAGTAAAGAGGAGGGAAGAATTCTGCGATGAATATACGCTGTGTTCACCAGGTCTGATTAAAACATCTGACACTTGCATGCTCTTTTCCTTCGGTGCACTGAAATAATGGAGCCGCCATGCTAGAAACAGCCTTCCCACTTACTGGGAGAAATGCCCTAATGGCGACCCTATTAGCAGGAGTTCCAAAATTGAGGCTAACACTTCTAACATCCGCATCTCCCTACACAACCCCCGTCGAAAATTAGCACAAATATTGTCTTTCCTTAGTGACTGACCCTCCTATATTGACAAATTCCATAAACCGGTGCGGGTGTGTGTGTGTGTTTAGTGCAACCGGAACGGTATTTAATCCAGAAATGTTATATTTTTTCCGAACCTCAGTTTTGTGTTTGAACAATACCAGTTCTGTGTAGGTGGGGCATACAAGCACACGGAATAGAAACGGCTTGCCATAATGGTTGTTAACTGCAGTACCGTTTCTTGTGGATACACCCAATGTTGAGGAGCAGCAATAACATAGGAAAAGAAGGATAGGGTAATAAGAAAGACTGTTATATTTTGAAATTGATCCTAATATGCTGTACCCATGCTAGCAGTAAAACACCTTTATTATACGACAGTTTAAACACAAGTGTAATTTAGGGACTTACAAATAACGGGCGTAAATTGGATCAGGCAAATAAGTTATGTACGGTGGCACATTAATATATATGTGTGCCCTCAGTATGGAAAGTGCTTCTAGTCATTATTATGGCGTCTAGAATTTTGAGGGGGTTCTTTATTATGAGGAAATCTGTGCAAGGCAGGGCGTGACGGTGTAATTTTAAATCCTCATTTATTAACACTCAATGTCATCTTCACATTCACTTTATCTTACAAAACACTTGCTATGTAAAAATTGCCTTGAAAAAATAGTAAACTTCAGTTCTGGCAACGTCCTCGATTTGACGATTACTTTTAAAAACAAGTATAAATTGACGTTTATATTCGAGGTGCACAAAATTTTCAGAGCTTTTAGGAGCCACATCAAAATTATAAGTGCTTCAAGGGTTACAAAAAGCAAGTTTCATAACACATACACAATACCGTACACACATCAAAATTCCATAATAAGGATCAGCAAATGTTAGGCGCCACAATAAAAAATTTACTCACAAAATAGCGGAGGGATTTTTGCACTCCTGGTAAAGACATATTTATTGTGTCACAAACTTTCAGTACAGAAACTGAGAAAAAACATGTAAAACCTTATAGAAAATCTAACAGCATAACCAGTATTGGGCCCAGATTTCAAATACCAATCTGTCCAAAATCGGATCTAGACCTTGACCCCAAAAATTCTTCTTCACAGTGCTCATACTATCGCAAACGGCTCAGTGCAAAGTGCCATAGACACCTTGCAAACTCTCATAATCGTCTGCTACGGCACGAAGCGAAGTGAGCAATTGTGAAGTTATTGAGACAGAATTATTGTTAACACCAAAGTGTGTTTGTAACACCGCTCTAGGCGTGAGAGTGCATTGAATGTTCTGGATTTGTGTACTTGGCAAGACGACGTTTTCAAGTTAAGTTGGTCTGAAGACCATCAGTTATACCGCTGTCAATGTGCGTATCGTCGTCCGTCTTTACCGGCCGGGCCGTCAATTTACACACTCAACTCCATCTAGTGCAGAAAGTAAGAATTTCTCCCTTTATGCACTTTTTGCTGGACAAGGAAGACTTTAATTGTAGTTTGTTAACTTATACATCGTGTTGTGTTTGTGTAAGGCATACAGTTGTTATTTTGGTTTATGGACAGAAGTAACTGTAGTAAATTATGTCAAGAGATTTGGCTACATGTTTCGACGAGTGGCCTGAGTAAGACCATATAATTGCTGCAAATATGTAGCTACATTTAATGGCATATAGTAATGGTTTTGTTGTGTAGACCACGTAAATAACGACTATATAAACTTTTTCCTTATAAATAGAATTAATGTGTGACACCGTATATCCTGGTAGAAATGTGATTGTATTTCAAATGGGATTACAGCCTCCATCGCTATGTACTTGAAGGTGGAGGCACTAGGCCTTTTCCGAAAGTCCACAAATTTCTCCCAACCTGAACAATATCAAATATTTCTCGGGTTTGTTTCATTAAACCGCCCCTCACATTGGTAAGTCAAACTCTCAGTCAGCTGTATAACGGTTCCGCTTTCAAAAATTTAATTTATTCTACATTAGGTTCCTGGCGTGTTTCAGGTACGTGAATTATTGTGTCTCATTGTAGTGCAGGTCACTCTAATCGTCTGAAGGGATGATGGTCAGCGGGCAAAATGTGACAAGTTGATTGTGATTTTTACCTAATGACGCAAGTAATAATTCACACCATTCAGCATCTAACGGTAATGAGAACAGAGAATAAGGTGCCGGAATTTTTCCTTGCGCATCTCTTGTTAGTGAAAGTCTGCTATGCGCTTTTCATATATTCCCGAAAAAAGTCCCTTACCTTTCTTCATGTAGTACTCCGTCCCCATGTATGTACGTCCTTTCGAACGTCTGACCGTCTTTCCGCATAGATCGGCGCAGGTGTACCCCTCGATTTATGTAAAATTTTCTATTGGCTAATTACATAATATTTTGTGAGGAAAATGCAAATTGTTTGAAATAAAGTGTTAGATATTTTGCATAATGATGGCAGTACGTTTTATTGCTCCAACGACATAAATTGACTACAAAATCTTTCGCTGTGAGTGAGATATTATGGGGTGTTTAGGATAGTCGAAGACAGGGGGTACCAACATTAAGGAAAGGCATCATAATTTCACCTTATCTGCACATTTATTTCTGATTTATAATCGTGATATAGAAAATGCCATCTTGGGTTCAGGACAATTTTGAAAGTAGGGCCGATAGAGTTTATTGTAAACAATTTATTGCTTTTGCAAACACAAATTCGTACGCATTTGCCATTACATCGACATTATTTTTCGTACGACCACAAATGATATTTGGACATATGAGAAAGGGGTAAAAGAATGAAAAAAAAAATGCAAATAAAAATTCTACAGTTACTGGCCTAACCATTAAAGATTTGATGAGCAGAATTTGTAAATGAAAATATAAAAAAAATTGTAGTTTCAGTTCATACATGAGATTCCCGTACGGTGCACGCAAATGAAGAGTGCCTTAACCGTCCACTTACTACAGTGACTAGTAGCTGGACGACGAAGGAATTGAAGGAGTTTGCCTGCTGATAGAGCCGGATATATTGTTTCTGGCGCCAAATTAGGGCAAACAGAGCTTTTCCTCAACGGTAAAGCGGCAGGAACGTGAACCTGAACTTCACATTCATGTAGAACTGACGTTAAAAATAAAGGGATCTGTACCTCCACTTCCATCTACGGTTTGAAAACAAGTTATTAAATACCAAGATTTACCTTTACTTTCCACATACTAAGGAATTAACATACACGTAGTGTTTAGCATATAAAGTAAATTCAAGGGTTTTCTTCTTTAGTCACAACGTCATTAATGCACCATCCCCACTTTTTCTAGAAAGTGGGGATGGTGGCTTCTTGCAGTCTTATTATCGACATCTGACAGAAACCTATAGATAGCCTTCTGACCGGGGAGTTTATTTCGTATAATTTTGTATAGAAGAATGTAATATTATGTAGGTGAAGGCTGTGCTATTTTATTTTGTTACTGATGGCTATAATTTGTAAAAATATTGCAAAAAGTACACAATCACACCGCCAGTTTATATTTAGTTACGAAAACAACAAAAGTAGGCGACAACATTTAGCTTTCACTCTGAATCTCTTTAAACATCCAATTAAGGCAGTTACCTAATATTTACCAAAATCTCTGTAAAATACTGACAGTTTAAAGTCGATGAATATTAAGAAGTCGACATATATCATATATGACGACGTCATCCACCAGGGAGAGATTCAAAAGTGGCTCCTTAGCACCAGATTGAGCAGGGAATAAGGGATCACGTACCGTTCGATGTTCATACAATCCTTGAAGCTGAGGCTAACACACGGCCTCGAAACAGTTGACAACAAAATTCCATTGACGGCGAACAACATCCGAGAATAATGAAAATGTGCCAAATAAGAATCCTGAAATCTCCGTCAGTCCCTTTTCTTTTTCCTTAATATCTTATCGTTATCTTTATGTCTACCGCCGCCGCAAATTTTACCCAACACTGCTCTAAGTGGCATGTATACTATCAGCACGACAGACGCTACAGCTAGTGTCAGCACAGCGATGACATCTAGCAGCAAGTACTGATACCAGGCCAGGTCCAGTACAGCTGAACGCAAGTGAGGCGCTCCCTTGTGTCGGATCACGTATTCGGTCCAGTATACGACCTGCTCCAGTGGTGTGAGTGGCTGGTCCCGGTAGGTACGGAAGAGACGCTGAGCGTTCTCACGGTACCTGTGATAGCCAAAAAAAATTCATTCTAATAGTGCAGTCTTTATTGATCGACTCTTAAGAAAACCATGCCATTTTTTGTGTTGCCATCGGCAAATACAAATATTTAATATTATCCTAACATTTTAGAAATTTGTTTGGGCATATTATTTGCATTTAAGGAGAATTATTTTCATTACCAGTACTATTAATAAAAATTAAATTTTATTTAATAATCATTATAATAATATTTAAGGAATAAAAAATATTATCTTATTACTCAATGAGTTACCGAATGGTTTGCGTACCAACGAGCCTGTTGGAAGGTAGCATAGAAATGCAGGCGGTAAAAGCAGAGAACAGCGCTAAACGCGGCGCGCAATACCTGAGTCAATTAGGTTGAAGAAGGTGAAAAAGATAGGGTCATTAATAGTGTAGGTGAGAGAAATAATCTTTTTTATTCAATATGCATAACTTTATCTGGCACACAAGAAGCCTAATTTCCTCTCTGCTGTTAATGATACGCATTTCATGTTGATTGATTAATAAACTTAAATATTAACAAAAACAACTAAAGAGTTTAGTGTCATCGGACGTACTTAGGGTTGTCAATCATTTCTCTGATGCCCCACAACAAAGACTCCATGGTGACATTATTGAATCGAATTAAAAGTCCATAGCCTGCTGTAACAGCCTTGTTCATATTCAGACTCTGGTCGCCGAATATCGGAATTCCAAGCACAGGCACGCCTCTGTGAATAGCTTGCTGTATGCTCAGCACTCCACCGTGTGTAATTAATAGTCAGATGTTAGGATAATCTAGAGGACACCCAGCACACAGATATTCAATTGCACCAAGAGGATGATCAGACATTTTTTCTCTGCCGCGTATGTATCTCAATGTCTAGCTCTCTGTCTACATATCTGTCTCTTTATCTATCTGCTCATCTCTCTCTCTCTCTGTCTACCTATGTGTGTATATATATGTCCATCAATATACGTATATCTTATACATCTCGAACCATCGACCTACCTACTTATCTATCCATCAACCCATCTATCCTTTTATCCATCCACCCAAAACGTCCCTTAAAGTCAAAGCACATACTCGTATATCTCACCAATAGAAATTACCAGGCAAAATTATGATAATAAAGATATACAAATACCGTCAAAACACAACAAAATATATTATACTCTACCACTTTCGGGCTACATGTTTCGTCTCCTTAGAGTCATCATCAGGCCCTCTAATGAACTGACCCAAGACTATCTAATACCTAGTGCACTCTGGGATCCCGTAGCGCTTACAATAGTTGGTGTAATACATTGTGAGTACATATATGTTATTATAGTGCATATGTTTATCTATGTTACTATGTTACAATGTTGCAAGTCTATAAACTTATAAAATATCTATTGGTTGAAAAAATGCTTGTGTACAGGGGCAGGCGAGACGCTTTTTGTCACCTTCTGTAACGATAAAATTGTAGACCAGTGCTAAGTATGTGGTAACTTTTATATTGACAAATGTACGGATTTTAGGCGCTTCTTACTTACGAGAAACCAGTAGCGTTCGAGGTTTCCTCGGGAATTGTATTTGGTGGTAACTGTCCGCTTGGTTTCATTGCAGTAGCCGCGTGCTATTGTCCCAGGAGGGTTGGATGAACTTCGGGTGATGTTCTTCGTCGCACAGTTCCTTTCCATTTGGGCACAAGTGGAGACCTTGTAAGATTGAGTCAAGTGATGTTATTTAAGTGTTAGTAGGTAGCCGGTAACACTCTATGGGGATCTTTCTGGACCATAGTTTCAAATATTATGTTCGCTTTCATATTCAGCCTATCATTGATCTGGTTATTTATTTTGGTCTCACAGAAGATGTAAAGCCTTTGCAGTGTGTCCATCATTCGGGCTTTACGTGTTGTGTGGAGGGTTTCTATAATGTTTTCCATTGGGCCGAAGGAGTGCTTGTTTTCCAAGATGTGTGCGGCAAATCTGGATTTACCGTTACCATATTTGAAGTCCCGGAAATGTTCCTGGTACCCTACTCTGAACTATCTTCCGGTGTGTCCGGTGTACTTCATGCTGCATGTGAAGCAAGTCAACTGGTATAACAGTTTTTTATACCCCTGCGGCTTTAGATAAGATACGTCCTTCTGATCCCGTATGCTATTTCCTACCTTGCAAACAGATGGAATTATATTTCAAAGATCCATACTTTTTCGCACTAATTGATTCCAGGATATAACTCTTAGCACGATTCCATGCGGATTCGTCAGAAATCGCAACATGCAAAGTGACCAGTCCGACAGCATTTCACACCTCTATATAATTCACTAAAAATTTCGAATACTAATACGAACAAGAATCACATAAATTCGGATCCGGGGTGACGAAGCCAGGGTAGCAAAGGCGCAGGTTACATAATGGAACCGTAGTAATAAAGACGGACGTTACATAAGGCATTGAGTCTATTGCATCAGCGATGTGACAGAATACAGTCTGCTAAGTATGTTGCGCCATTTCTGATCGACCTCTATTCTCCCTTATCGGCATTGTGAAAAGGTAGACAAAGGGAGATGGTTCATCTGAAACGTCGGTACAAGTGTACCAATTAGAGGGCTTCACTCAAAGAAGCCAATGAATTTCGCAGCCACTGTCTCCAATATGTACCGTCTCGCAAGCATGATATGCCAACGGTCTTACCAGTGTAGCAACACTCACCCAGAATGTCAGATTGAGGCAGCCATTTACCGAGTTTCATGTTGCTCGTCTGTGCTGGCATTGAAGTGCTACTCAGATTTGAGCCCATAATAAAGTCGACGATACCGTCTGGAGCTTCTTCAAGGTATTTATGCAAATACTGGTGCAAAACAATTATCCTCAACCACCTGGTGTTGCACTAATTGAAAAATATGTGACATCACACTTAAATTTATTACAGACCATTTAAATGTTATTTCCTTATGATTTCTACAGTCAAGAAATTATTAAACACAAATTCCTAAAAGGCGTGAAAAAGTGACAAGCTATAGAGTTTTGGAATATGGATACATTAGTGACGTAGTGGGGTGAAAAGGTGTTTGGGAGAACATTAGGAATATCCCAAGACAAGGGGTATTAAAAAAGTTGTTACCCCTGGCGTTTGGATTAAATATATTTAGATAATGTTTGCTATATGTATTGGGGTGGGAAAACAGTAAAATGTGAGATAGGCTTATGGGAAGTGCCATATTTCGGAGAATGGAATAGAGGTTACACAAAATAAGATAAAATGTTTATGGTTTATTTAAAATAAAAAATAATGAAGCCAGTGGCATGGGTTGGATGAGATCAGATATATTGAAGATAATGTGAACCGAGGAGAAGAAAATTTTAACATTGGTTTAAGAGTGATAAAATGCGTACTTTGTACGATGAGCTTGACTTTCACCAAGTTAATGTTTAAAGTAAGCAATAAGTAAAAATAGAGTGATTTCACTAATATTCCGTCACCAGTTGATGTGCTTCGACAAATAACTAATATACATAGACTCAAGGTTAAACAGGATGTGCACTATTATTATTTTACCTTCTAGCAAGGAGGTATAACTATGTGGTTATGGTGTAGTTTAATAAGTTTCAATATATATATATATATATATATATATATTAGAGAGAAGTTAAGTTATTAACAAAATAATTTTTAAGTTAATTTCAAGTAAATGACAGGTTGTCTCTCTTGTAATTTTTAGCACGTAAATTTGGAATTTAGAAAAATAATACAGAAATATGCTTTAAAATTGCTCGACTCGAATAATAAATTACAAATACAATCAGTATGGCTTACCTTCTACAAACAGCAGCAAGAAAACCATTGCAGAGTAACATAGTAAATTTAACAAACGCTGGCAGACGTTATCACACAATTATTACACAGTCGTTTTACAGTTTTTGTAGAGAAAAAACAGCCGAAGATTAACAATTTAGCGACCGAGCAATCAATGAGGGCATTTACCGAGAGGCGCCAGAATTTATAGAAGGAAAGTTACGAAACAACCTTTCACAAAGTTTGATGACTTTAGTACAGTACTACCGGGTTAAGGTGCAGTGTAGGAGTGCGTTAGACGGCTAAGTATTGCTGAATTTGCAGTAGCAAACGACCTAAACTCTTCTTGGTATGTAAAGTTACCAAATATGGGCATGTAGTTAACATAAATTAATACAAAGTTAATATTTCCTACAATAAACATATAAGCACTGTTAACATTCATTACAAAAGAAAGAAGGAAAAATATTTTAGAAAATTTGTGAAAAGATATTTAGACTGAACGTTTTTGTACAAATCGAATTATACATACTTAACTGATATTATTTATGCTAAAAATACATTATTTCAGACACACGCATGAAAATATTTACAAGCCAAGCCACATCTGGTGTGGTTTCAGGCTTTCCCCGCGGAAGAAAATGCGTTCTATACTGGTCTGGAATTTTAGATAACATAGAATGATATAGATAATAGGAGCTTTCTGATCTGTACTGCTCACCAAATATTATCCAGGTGATAAAATTGAGAAGAATAAGATAGGCGATTTGTGGAACGTATGGGGAACGGACAGGTGTATACAGGGTACGCCGGCAACTACTTGAGTGAACAAAGACCACTAGGAAGACACAGACGTGGGTTAGAGTGTAATATTAAGATGGATATTCAAGAAGAGGGATGGGCATGGACTGGAATGATCTGGATTAAAACAGGTACAGTTCGTGGACTCTTGTAACTGCAGAAATAAAAATTTGGGTTCCATAAAATGCGGGGAAATATAGAGTGCGGCATTTAACGTTACCCATTTTGAAAGTAGGATAACACATTTATTGTACACAGCAATAAATACAACTGAACACGGTTAAGTAAAACAGTGTCTTGCATTCACAAAAAAAGCCTCACGTCTTCAATACAATGTCTTGGAGATGTCCTCCATGACAACCAAGGCATTGCTGCCATCTGCCAGGTACACTTGCCATAACGCGACGTAGAGTGTCCTGCGTAGCATTCGCAATCTCCTGCCGAATTGCATTTTTAAGGCTGTTAATGTCAGGGGGGTGGGGTGAGTAAAAATTTGAGCTTTCAAATCCCCCCATAAAAAAAGTTTGCTGCAGTAAGGTTCGGTGAATTGGAGGTCAGTGTGCGT
>JGI20166J26741_11601141_pt1 | contig 11679 bp, 9 predicted proteins | sample TergutCu122P5_FD_26741 | JGI IMG/M metagenome (IMG submission 26741) | reverse complement strand
ATTATAATACTTACCATTGTGTTACAATTGCCTACAGTATTCAGTACAGTAACATGCTGTACAGGTTTGTAGCCTAGGAGCATTAGGCTATACCATATAGCCTAGGTGTGTAGTAGGCTATAATGTACCATATCCTAACATAACTAGTTAACCAAAAAGGTGTATACTATACACAAATCAAGTTGCTTAATGCTGTTCCATTAAATATTAAGATTATAGAAATGATACAAAGGGCTCAAAGCCAGCCTTTAAAGAGTATATTTGCGCTCATTTCTTCTACTGTGAAAGGGAATTTACTTCAATTTATAAGAAATGTACATGATTTCTGGCTTCCACCACGATGTACATGAGATCTGCACTATTGTACTATACGCTGCGTAATATCACATTAGAGCGCAGACCTCAAAAACATACATTTTCCTCAGCTAGATTATGGTGGTGCGGGATGGGACATTATTTTAGAATTGGGTTATATCAATTTTGAAAAAATGTATGGTTGTAGTACATGTGTGGTTCGATGATATTTAAGGTGGGAGATTGTGCTGGTCAGAGAAGACGAAGTGCATCTTCATGCTCCTCCAACAAGACTGAACTCTTCTGGCTGTGTATATGAGTAAAATATCATCTTGAAAAACTGCATCATTGTTAGGAAAAACACCTGGACCATAGGATGCACCTGGCTACCTAAAATATCCACGTAGTCACTGGCAGTAATTTGACCATTCTAAAAAAGTGCAGTAGCAGCAGAATACTAGATATTGCTGCCCAAATCATCACAGATCTGCCTCCATGTTTCACAGTTGGAACCAGGCATTCAGGATTATAGGCTTCTTTAGTGATTTCCAAACATAAACCCAGCCTGATGTTGGGAACAACATGAAGGATGACTCATCTGACCATATTATGTATTTCCAATCATCAGATGGCCAGGTTTTGTGATCATCATACCATATTTCTCACCTTTCAGCACTATTTTCAGTGAGCAGAGGTTCAGCAATTGCAGCTCTACCATGGATGTTGGATTTCTGAAGCTCTCGTCAGACTGCTTTTATGGAAACAGTCTTTAAGATGAATATTAAATTCTGCTGTCACCTTTGCTGCAGTACTTCTATGATTTACAGACACAGTCCTCTTCAAAGTATGGCAGTCCCTTTCACTTAGTTTTGGTTTTCGACCACTATTCCTCTTAGATGATGATGTCCTCCCGTGATTTGCGTATGTCATCATAACCTTGGAAACTGCTGCTCTGGAAACACCTAATGAAGTGTCCATTTTGGTTACAGATGCTCCACCTAAATGCGCACCAACAATGTCCTCTTTGAAAATCTGAGAATTCTCACATTTTGCATTACTTTCATACAAACTGTTAATGAAACAATCTGTAATGCATTGACAGTGGCACTACACAACATCAACAAGCAAAAGAATAATGAAAGATACAACTAATGTTCTTTCAGTGCAGCCAATACAAACAGTTTTATTCCTATATTGTCTAGTGTTTCCATTATTTGTCCATCCCCTGTAGATATTAATTAAACTATACGCATAAGTTGCCACTCAGCATCTCAGATCAACACATGAATAGCAAACCACCACCACTGCAATAAATAATGGATATATCACGGGCATTATAAAAGTTACAACAACAAACATTTCACACAAATACCTGCAGAATATAGGGGGAAAAAAATTTCAAACAAGACACATTTAACTTTCAATATATAATGCTTATATAAGGCAAGTTACAAAATTGTGTGGGCACAGCATGGTGAAAGTCACTACTAGAACAAATAATTCATTGTAAAAATTATCAACAAATGACAAAGAAACTCTGCCATTCAGAACACCCAGTATTTATGAACTCACCTGCTCAGAGTGCAATATATATATATACAAAGAACTTTAAAAATATAAGGTAACAAATGCTCTCATGTCAGAATGTTATTGTGACTGATCAATTACATGGCACATGTAAAGCAGATGGTACACATCAGACCTAGTCCCCACTACCATCTTGGCATTTGCCCCACAATGGTACCAAGATAAAGACACTGTTGTCTAGTGTCTGTAGCCAAGAGGTGATGACTTGGTTCACATCAGCATCTACTGCAATCACTTGCCAGCCAGATGCTTCTCAAGGACTCAGTGAGAGATAAAACACTGAGTGCAAGATTGGGACTGATCCATAACCTGTCAGATGTACAGCCATAAAGAGCTGTAAGTCCAGTTGGGTGTATGATGCCTGGCATTTTCATGCAGAATGACAATACTTTGCCAAAGTAACCAAGGCCTTTTGCAAAAAATGGCTGCCGTAAGCTAAGTATACCACAATAACAATCAGCAGACAGTGTCACCATGGTCAAGGAAATCCAAAAGAAGCACATGTTTGTGGTCCACGTCATCTTTACTGATGACAGTACTTCCATTTTCTTTGCTGGAGGAAGATAGTTTCTCTATCATACATCCTTTTTCTGGTTTCAGGTTTTGTGTAATTAACCATGTTTCAGCTCCAAAACTGCGCTCTTCGATCAGTGTAACATGTCAAATGGATACAAAAAAGGACCATACAGTGAGCTTTGTCATCGTCTGTGCGATTCTTTAGCACCCAGTGTGCACACACTTCTCTGTAATCCAATTGCTCCTGGACAATTCTGTGCACTACCCAGTGAATGTCTAGCTCTCTGGCAACGTCAGCAGCTGAAGGTGTCTGTACGCCACGCATCATCTATAGTGGACATGCTTGGTGCCCAGGTAACTACCTGTCAAAATCTGTCCTGCCACTACTGAAAGCCATGCACCATATCTGCCTGTTGTCATGGTATTACACATACTCCATACACCTTCACCAGCTGGCAGTGGATTTTCACTGGAGCAACACATCACACACGAAAATCAAAACACATTTCATGCTTCAAAGACTGACATGGTTCCGGCAGACCATCCATCTTCAATCTGACTTACTTATAGTACTCACTGATAGATGTACAATGACACAATCTATGTGTGCCAAATACATGCTTAAATCTGCAGTCCCATGATATTATATCATGTCAGACATGATGTTACCTCTTTTTTTTTTTTAACTTCCTTGTGTACCCGTCAGAGGGAGAAAACTCAAAATATGGTACAAGGTACACATACACAACAGGGACTACAACTGGGATGAATAAAGATATGCCACTCATTCTGAACAATAATCTTGCCATTGGTGTAACTGATGAGGTAAGAGAAATAACTTGGTTCTATAAAGATAGTAGCACACACATTCTGTAAAACCTGTAAATCTGTATCGTGAGAAAAGGACTGACTAATCACAAAACAGGAAGCATAAGATAATAGCCTACTTTTTAATCTTGCCTGGTCACTACACAAGAAAGATAGCTTACTATCCAAGTTCAAAGCCGGAAGGTAATCATGCTAACCGTACTCACACTTAACTTTTCATTGTCAGATTGACGTACTTATTGGAATCAAGCAACAATAAAACTCTACAGACTTCCATACAAATCCACACAACACAAAACTGGAAGGGTAGAAGCACCTACATTTACACGGACTGCTACAGCAATTAATTAGGATGTGTTAATGGAAGAGATATCTACATTATTTAATTACATTTTATCACTACCAATGTTGTTATAATTTACAGATATGCTGACATACAATGTTAACACTTGACCGTAAATATAATAGCTGGACGTTGAAACATGTAGAGGTGCAATCTTCAGTCAGTGTTTGTTTAAGTTGTGTCTTGATGGCATTAACACTAATACCATAGACACAACATTCATAACACAATAACATGAATACAAACGTGAAAACAGTATGTGGTGTTCTTACAGCAAACAGTGACTTCAAAATATGCACCATCTCAGTGCTCATTTACAATTCGGGCTGCCAAACAGTTGTTTCACTGTGTACATTTTCCATCTTGATGTGCTTACCTACCTCCCCATTCAATAGCCACAAGCATTTGCATATCTGTACACAGCCTAAATCAAAACTTTTAGATCTGTTACACTAACCCATGCAGCAGGCTGTCTTGGGAAGCTCAACTAGTCAAGAAATTTCCTGCATTCATTACTCTCTTCACATAACTCCCATATTAACCACTGTTCTGAGCACGATGAGTTCAAACCACCATACTTCTTAAAAATCCATTTTAGCATTATACTCTCAGCTATGTCTAGTTCTTCCAAGTAGTCCCTGTTCCTTCAGGTATTCTGAGCAAAACTTTGCCCATTTCCTTACACACACAAAAAAGCCACATGTTAATCTCCATGATATTTAAAATTAGATAAAATGATTGTTTTATACTGCCCCATGACCATGACAAGGCACTTGCTGTGCATCCCCATCAATAAGGCCCCAGTACATGTTCAGTCATACTGTGCAGTAGGATTAAAATTACTGTCAGGGTTGAATTTGATAACCAAGGGCAGTCTTTTGCCTCACATCACAATCAAATACACGTGTGCAGCTTGGTGTAATTAGAGAGAAGGCCATGTGAAGAAAAGAGAGAGAGTAATTTTGAAACTTCTGGCTATAGTACCAACACTGCTTTGTGAAAATAATGGCTAGGAAGAAAAAAACATCCCTGACACACATTTTAATTTGGTCCTCTTCAGTTGCTGTACTTTCCAAGCTTTACTTAGCATGGATCCAGGATAAGGAACGTCACACACACACACACACCCTTCTGTCCAATATCATGACTGTTTTCTATTCCTCCAGTGCCTTACAGCAGCCTGCCTTACCATTCTGTCCAGGTTCTTGTCCTATAAGTGACATGTCAGACCCATTTTGGCAGTAAGTTGGCAGCCTCATTGTCTGCTGCCACATATTCGAGCAACAGGTTCAGTTGCGCCATGTTTTGATCTGGCCTTGTCACAAAAGACTGTATGCAGTCCCAGTCTAGTTTTGAGTTAATGCGGAAGAAGTACCGTCCCTACAGCACAGCTTCATCATCCAGCAGAATATACAATCACATCATAAACAGATGTTTCAGTTGATGTAGCAGAGCAGCCATATTGACTTCTGCACAAGGAGCATTCCTTTGATGCTCTGTCCCTAATAAATATGTCTTCCATCTTCTCCACTGTTTGGATTGCATACAACAGGAGACTTCTTGAATTGTGTTGATGTCACCACGTCTCCTTTCCTTCAGTGCCAACTTAAGTTCCCAAAAAAGGACTGGAGCCAAGTCTGGACAGTACAGAGAATGCAGAACAGCCATGCCATTCTATAGGGTTCTCACAATGTTGTATGACATTCAAACTCACACACTTTTCTGACTTTCTCCATTGTACATATTGAAACATAACGCATTTCAGGGACAGGTTTAGCCCCATTTTAAGGCTTGCTTCTTGCAAAACAGATGCCACCACATGATGATTATTTACACTGTAACTAACCCAGATTAACATCAAATTACTAAATACCATATATTTTAAAAACTGTTAGCATATATGATTACACAAGTCTCACTAGACACCAAATACACAAACTACACAGCTGGTCACTATTTCACCTCACTAAACAGTAGCACTGTGTAGGCAGTCCTGGTAGTTCGAATGTTTATGGTAAAAACTGTTCTTCTTAGCAGTGGGAAGGGGGTGAAATACTGCTGTGTCTGATCACAATTCTCACTGGATGTATTCCAGACCTGTTGCAGCAAGAGCTGCCTGGTTCTGCTAAGCGTGAATCTACCATCTGTGTTGAAGGTCATGGAATGTAATTGTATCTTAATAACCACCTTAACCAAGCAATCCACATACCTTTCTACCTTAGCCATTCTGTAAATGTTGAATTTCTTGCTGTCCGGTACCCACGATACATTCTGCTACAGCCGAATTCTCTGGCTGGCCCTGGGGAAAGATGCCTCGTGTGCTCGTTGCATCTGGTTAGCTCCAGCTTGTCTGACATACATCTTCCCACATCCACGTGGTATACACCATACATCAAGGTTTTTCAGGCCTATTTTCCTGGAGTGGTTTCCTTCATTGGTAGATGATGACTCTTCATGTCACACTTAGCAAGCAGCCTGCTGAACTTGTTTGAGGCTGCATGTTGGTAGGGAAGCATGGCTATACCTGTGGGTTCTTCATTCTTGTTTCAATGTTTATTTCTGGCATACAGATTAAAGGTAAAGCAGTCCTGCTACAGGCCTGGAGTGGCTCAGAGGGTTCCAGGACATTAAGATTCCCAGATTTCATGAAAACGGCACAGGATGGTGGTAAGGTTATTAGCCTTACGCATCGGCCGCCTTTACCCCCAGGAAATACACCTGGTATTCATTTCTGTTAGAGGCTGAGTCGACCCCAGGGCCATAGTGCGACCAGAAGGATTATGTCACTGAAAAACTCCATTGTCACCATTGGGAATCTGGCATACAGGACATGACTGATATACTGGTCACTGTAGTTATCTGATGTTAGACTGCTTTACAGTATAAGTAATCACTATGTAGCGAGATCTGTTTTGGAAGAAGCAAGCCTACAGATGGGAAAGAAATCTGTCCTCCTGTGTTATAATTCAACACATATGATGGCAAAAGTCCAAAGTCTGTAATTTCAGTCATGGCACTACTAGACAGAAATTATATAACACAAACCACAGTGAGCAGACGCAATGCTGTGGTGGAGAAATCAATCTCCTGTACACCATTTTTAGGTTACTTTCACCACACATCTTCCCACAGACATCATCAAATGTCTGTAAGAAATGTTGGTTCTGTCTGTTCCAATGGAACAAACTCATGAAACATGGAATCCATGCACATCAAAACTAACATCAGTAAGCATTTAACACAGCAACAAACTTCTCTGCCTCCTTCCGGCAGGGAGATCCCATGCTGTCATCTGTAATGACCTCTGAAAGGAAGTGTGAATGTCTGACATTTCTTCTGAGTGTCCTGGTATGAACTGATGCAATTCTAATTGTTTCTGTTCATCAATCAGCATACGAGGCAGAAATTTTGACACAATCTATCACAAATTCAGTCTGGTGTCATAATTTGATGGCATAAACCAAAAGGTTGCCTAACTCATTAGCCAACTTGTGAACAGTAATACATCTACTTTCATGTCAAACCCTGTAAATATGTTCCATATTTCTGTACATTGTGCCGGTAGGCAGGCAGGCACCGTAAATAGTCAGCATCCTTGATAGATGTCATTCCATTTCTGGACTCTGCCGAACAATCATTGCTTCCTCTCTGAAAGCAAATGTTAACATCTGAAAGGTTTCTGCACCAATTTTGCCAATCTGAAACAACTTGATGCATATGCATTGATCTTTAAAGTCTGTCATTTTCTGAAGAAACAAAAACTGCACTGGACACAACGCACGGTCACCCAGCAAGGCAACGCATGCGACAACTTTGAAATCAACAACAAACGACCATGCAGGTTCCATTCCACCACCACATAGATGATGAGTTCTGTACTAACTGCAGTAGTTGTGGTGGGCAGGGTGTGACAGGTGACAGCCTCACACTTCAATGGAAGGACCCCAGTGCTGACCAATATGGGAGCCTACCTATGGTGCCCATCAGAAAACATACTATGAGTCATATTCCTTTCCTCTGAAACCTTTCCAAAACTAAATACAATACACCAAAAATAGTTTTCCTACAACAACATGAGTGGAGTTCAATTCCTAGCACAGGCTGACTGTTTCTTCCAAACCTTGTTGCAGCCCAGCTCTGAAAATCACCAAGTCTCCTATCCAAAAATTATTCTTGGCCCTTTTTTCTGGAACAGTCACAATATTGAGGCTGAGAATCTGTGAAGTCTTAATGTCATGCCTGTGCAGAGACAATTTACATTTTATCCAAGGACCCAATATGACTGAATCAATAGTGGTCATACATATAAGAACACCACATACCAAAATAATATAATGCATTACCTTCAGTTTATCTTACTCAACTGCACTGCTGTTATGCCAAAGACTCTTCCTCTTACCTTTCAATGTCTCAGTAAGTTTCAGTTCCCATTTACATGGTGGTGAAAAATTGACCTCTTAATATCATCCTGTTTTGTACACTTATCCTATTTACTTAAAAAAACTGTTGGAATTTTAATTAACTACAGGCTTGGCTGTAACAAAAGCCATAAGTTTCTTCATATACACAACCATCAGACTTGAACTCAAATTGTCACTCTTCCAATGGTTCCTCATTAAAGTTAAAATCAGAAAATTAAATGGTACCAGACTTGGCATTCAATACTATGAAATTAAAGACATGTTAGGGAATGTAAACAGACTGTAACAATTCTGGCACGTTCACACCATCTACTTTAACTGTATCAAAAACCATATGGCTTGCATAAAAACATACAGGACATAAAATGCTTGCTTCATTCTACTCTACAGCTTTTGTGCAAGGCAATTTCTTGTCCAAATATTGCTAGATGGGCACTCTGAAATTCATATAGGTCTTCAGTGATGCGTCAAATATTGTTCCACTTAAATAAAAACTGGAACATTAATACATTAGTACTCCCCCCCAATAAAAAGTTCCGTGAAAATTGGTACAGCGGCTTGAGTTTTTATATGCAGACACATACTCATACAGACAAACAAGCATAGTGAAGCTGAGAGACATACTGTTACAACTTTTTATTACAAATATGCCAAAAGAATTATTGGATTTTTCTTGGAAATGTTACTAGGCATTATTTTCAGTGGTGGAACAACTGAAGTCTATGCCAAACTTCCCTAATGAATGTAGCACAGAGAACCATACACAATTGGCAAACCTATGCAATATTAGAGTGAAACAAGAATTTGAATGATCATGTTGGAAATAAAAGTTATGTATGTCAACATCTTTATAAATAGACCAATAAAAATTATGGCATAACTAATAAAAAATTAACACATCAACAGTAACAAATAAATGGCCAATCTAATAAATGCTAATTCAAATTAAAATTATTTTCACTTTCATGGATCACATTATAAAATACGAGAAAGCGGTACCTATGGGATTGCCTATTTCCAGGTCAATATTCAAGAACTTGCTACAGAATTTGGAAGGTAAATTTATAAAAAGCAGTAGCAAAAGTCAAGCATTAATTCATTATTCTACAGGATGTCTGAGAAGACAATGTACATCTGTCTTATTTATTTCATCCTACCTGCATTGTATGGATCTGGCAGATCCCTGTGGGAACCCCTCATGGTCCTCACAGAGCTTTGTGCATCATCACGTCCTTTGTGACCTCTTCCACGGAATTCATGGTGTTAAAGAGATGCAGATATCAGTAATGTTGACTCACAATGCAGAGTTGGTGCACAGCCTGTTATTAGGTGTGCTCAAGTTGGGACTACATGGCCACCATGGCAGTGGCAAAGGGGGTGTTGCACAACCCCAACCAATACACTGGCCTGTTAATGATTCATTGAGGAATTCACAGTCAGGGTGAAATGCACTGGAGCACTATCTTGCTGAAATGACACCTGTTACATAATCCCAATGTTGCTTGGCTCTGGTATAACATAATTCCACATTGAATACGTGTAAAAGCACTAACAGTTCCATAAAAGAAATATGGGCCAATGATATAATTGGCAGTTACACCTGCACTATCATCATGTATGGTGGGTGGTCTTACACCTCAAGCGTGTAACGAGGATTATGTTTAGCCCCCACTCAAAATATTCCAAGATAGGGAGCTGCGTAAACTGCACATTCATCTGAAAAGAGAACTTTCCCATGACACAAGGCTACCAGAAATCATTCCAACAACAAAGAACATGCTTTGTAACATACTCGCAAGCCAGTATCGCCGAGTTCAATTACAAACACTGGCCAAAATGACTTCATCGCCAGGTCCCTGTTGTAGTCAAATGTAGTACTCCAAGTTCCGCTGATCATTTACGCACAGACCTGTGTGGTGATTGTTCAATGCAAGTGGCAACCACAGCACATGTCACCGTTCGGGATGTTGGTCGACTGCTCTGAGGAGAATCCTTCATATTCCTCTATATAAACACACATTTGCATTAATTTTTTTGGCTGAGTAACACATTTTCCCACAATGAAATAGCTGCTTTGCACAGACATGGCTCCCCAAATCACTGTTGAAATGGTGTCATCTGACCTGTGCTGTCTGTATGCATCCAAACACTTGCTACCAAACTCTCCTAAGTGGACTAACTGCTCATTATTTTCATTCCCATCTTCACACAACACACTACTAATAATGAGAAAATGCGACGCTGGGTGTTGGCTTATCACAGTTTTGTCACATGTGCTTGCCGCACAGGACTGCCAAGTCATGTAAAGTCATGCTAAGTCATAAAATGCAGACATAGTGAAATAAATCAATAAACAAGTCAGGCGTATGACTTCTCAGGCATCTTGTAGATGTGTAGACAATATTCTAATCACTTATGATGAAAATGAGGCTCAGGCAGGCATACCAACACAGTCTTAACATTATATATGAGGCATAAATATAACACAATTGCAGCATATGAGAAAAGAATATACATGTATATGTATTTTTTTTTATTTAGTAAACCAGAAAAGTTTAAGTCATATCATACGAACAAAAAAGACTATTGCAATTGGTACTATTATTAATATCAAGTCAAGACACCCTCTACAACAAAAAAATAGCAGCATACCAGTTCCTGTTTTGCTTAGTACACAGTCTACCATCAAGGTAAAACTAATGAAAAAATAATACCACACTTAACACAGATCACTGAGAACAACTGCTTAAAAAAATTTTGAACTACACAACTATTAGTAATCAGATATAAATCAAATGTACATAAAATTAGCCAAATTAAGGAGTAAACAAAATCCAATGTCTAATGCTGGGGAATGTCATACTTTGAATTATATGGTATTCTGAGTTAACCAACTCTGAATTAACGAAGTTTTCTTGTACACCAGAACTGTTATACTATGCATTCATTTCCTGACTTAAATGAATATATAACCTCATCCATGATATTTTAATTAAAACTATTAACAATGCCACTTTCAAATAGTTTGTAGAGATTACATTGCTAGTTCATTCTTTCATTGGGAATGGCAACACATTAATCAATTCTCAACCATCATCTGAGAGGTTCTGATGTTTCTCCTTCAGCTATGTTAGTAGTTTTGTCTTGTCATCAGCAAATGGCAACTTTACATTTTTTAACAGCTTATATGCATAATAACAAATAGCAAGCATTAGCCATTTGTGTACAAGCATTTAATTTAAGTTTAAGATAAGAAATTCACAGAAACACAATTCATGAAGTCAAAATAGTTGTCTAAGTCAGATGTGTCATGTAGGAGCAACTGGCTAACACAATAAAAACATTTTAGGATAGATGATGATTTTAATACAAAAATATCAGCTTGAATTTTCATCAAGATATTTCTTCTACTCCTCTGAAATTCATCATGATGATATATCTGCCATTGAGTTGGGCCACTTGTTGACCCGTTCTGGTCTCATGTATCCAGAAGTCTCTTCAAAGGTCTGCCATAATTCCTTCTGCCAGCTGGGGAATAGTGTTTCATTACCGTGGGTAATCTTTTACAAGGCATTCTATGTTGTATCCAGTTTCTCTTGTATTCCAGTAATTTGTCCAAAATCGGTGTTATTTTTAATTCCTTTGTAATTTGTGTATTTGTTTTGTAATCTGTCCAAGTGTATCCTGCTG
>JGI20166J26741_11600917_pt1 | contig 11683 bp, 5 predicted proteins | sample TergutCu122P5_FD_26741 | JGI IMG/M metagenome (IMG submission 26741) | reverse complement strand
TACAGTACATTATGTCCATCATGTCACCATTTTCAGTACAGTACATTATGTCCATCATGTCACCATTTTCAGTACAGTACATTATGTCCATCATGTCACCCTTGTGCCCAAAGTGTGGCCGTTCTCTAGAATTAAAAAAAAGGGAAGGCATTTCTGGACAAGCCCTGAAGGTTCCAGAAAGTTAAGGCTCCCAGATTTCATGACAATCGGTACATGAAGGTGGTAAGGTTGTCAGCACTAAGCACCGGCCGCCTTTACCCCCAGAAAATATTCCTGGTACTCATTTCTATTAGACGCTGAGTCGACCGCAGGGCCATAGTGCAGGCGGAAACATTAGGTCAATGAAAATCAATGACACCATCAGGAATCGAATCCGCGACCTTCCGGCTTGTAGCGCAGTGCCTCAATCAATTGTGCAATCGCGTGCCCCATTTTCTAGAAGTAGTTGAACAAATTTTGAATTTGTATTATTAATCCTAAGTGAACTCAAATGTTCTTTGTAACGAATTTCAAAATTTCCCGTCTATTTCTCAACCACTGTCTCTACAAGTTAGCTGGCAAACACCACTACCTTGGAAATAATTTTCATCACTCGTTGAAGGCTTTTGGGTCAAAACTGTTTTATACAGCATTAGTTTAGTATGCAATAAGCAGTGTTGATTTTTTTAAAATTAGTTATATAATATTTCTTTTCCAAAGAAACAGAATGTAAATAATATTGTTTTTGTTCTAAACTTTCGCCTTCTTCTATACTATTGATACTATCCTTGTCTTTCTAACAAACTATTAACCAAATGGATTGGAAAAGAACTATTATACAAAATGTTTGAATATACTATGCTACCTACATCCTTTATTAATTATATTCTTCTTTTTCAATATAGGATACAGCTGTCTATTCATCTATTTTGGAAATGTTCTAACAAGTTTTAAAATGATGACGTTAAGGGAATGAGATCTCTTTCCCAAGTTTATAAATGGTTTTATGGCTTTTCTCATGTTCTAAATAATGCATAGGTATGATGACGACATGTTCGTAGGCCGAAACTAGTAACGTGAGAAATGGCTGTTTTGTGCAAAACGGTTTACTGAGTACGTATATCTGTTGATCGGGGCACAACGGAAATGTGTCACCTAAGGAGCGTCTAAGTCATTGCAACACACAGTTCTGATTACGTTAAACAAGATTACAGTGTTACAGCTTGTTGCAAAGTCCCTCAAAATAACCGCCTTCGGCCTGGATACACAGTGCGGCCCATTAGGATGGAATGCAAACAAGCACGAAGAACTCTTGGACTGTTCATGCACCTTGCAACATCGGATATGCAATCCAGTAGTGCGTCCCTCATGTCCAATTTCACCTCGTGTCCACTTTCACCTCGTACACCATGTTTTTTTATGTGTCTATGTGGGAAACCTCTTCGTGGATTACACCGTTGATTTTGCGCCAGGGGCGGCAAAGCGTTCTCATTGCCAAACCAATACACAAATACCACAACCGCACGCTCTTCAGTGAAGAATTTCAACGGCATGTTGACTGACTAATCACAATCGCCAGACAGGAAACAGTTGTATGCATCCCCCATACAGCCTGCTGAAGGCTACCTGCAAGCGTAGAGTTCAAAGATCACACCAGCCTCTGATGTATGTATCCGCCATAGAGTCTGCTAAAAGTTACTGGCAAGCGCGTAGTTCGAAGTTCAAACAAGCCTCCATTCTATACATCCGCCAAGTAGCATGCTGAAGTTTACTGGCAAGCGCAAAGTTCAAAGTTCAAAGTTCAAACAAGCCTTCTCCGCTTTATACATCCGCCATGCAGTCAGCTGGTTTACCAGCAAACGCAAATTCTAAGTAACGTAACTTTCTATGGTTGCAAATCGAACCAATGTTGACAAGACATGACATTTTTTACTCCGTATGAGAACAGGAATTTAAACATTCAGTTTTTAAACAAAGTCACTGGATACCCTGTATAAGAACAGCTGTCGAATTTGAAATGTATTGAAAAGAGTTCTAATGACTGTAATTTCTCTGCATGTACAGAATCTGAAGTATTACACTTTATGATGTTCGGAACTGAACAAGATGTAACTTTGTGAGTGTTACGTCTTGATGGTTAGAATTTTAATGCATAAAACTACGTGTTACTGACGTCTCTACAGAGGTGAGTCTAAACATCGTGTAAGAACGGAAGTGTTAGCGTAGCAGTGAGAAATGGGTGTCGACATTGCAATCTACTGGGTCAGAATTGGCACAGGCGTAGGAAGATAGATACGGAAGCGAATATCAGGGAGCGATGAGGTGGAAAGAGTAAGTTGGTTTTGGAGAATATTTTGATGGTGTTGTTGGCATTGGGCGGAGTGAAGATACGTCCGGGCCCACCGCTAGAACACGATAAGATTCACCAAACATTGAAACGATTGAAGAACCTTGGAAGAGAGTAACGTGATTCAGAAATTATTTAAAACGCATAATCGAGGGATTGTTGACGTGAAAGAGTAATTAAGGAATTCGGAGTGAAGTTGGAGGATCTGGATGAGGCAATAATAGGACTGGTTTTGGATTTTTAAAAAATGAAGCAAACAGTGAGCCGGTGGGAAGAGAAACGACAAGTGACGCCCAGTAAAGTAGAAAGAGTGGAAGAAGAAAAAAGAACATTGTGATTGTTGGAATGGAAAAAAAGAGCGATACATTGAGACATGACGAATTTTTTGAAGGAGACAACGGCACTAGATACCTTGGTTAGGAATACTGATCATGTAACGAGACTAAGGGGGGAAAAAAGGTCAGCGACGTATTCTTGTAAAATTCACTGTCTTTGTCAGAAAGAAGTATTTTAAAAAACATTGGCAGGATCATAATAGTTGAAGACTTGTGTTTGGCGGTAAACAATACAAGGAAAAATTTAATACCACATTTAAAGGATGCTAAAGGAAAGTTAAGTTGGTGTTGAAGAATATGCGGTTTGGAAACCCTTAGAGAGCAAAGACTGCATTGTTTGGAAGATATTGATTAGAAAGATTCGGAAAGTGGAAGGCACAGCAATTCAGAAAAGCCAATACAGAGGACAGAATAAGTTACATGAGCTAGAGAGGACTTTGGAACGAAATGGTCAATGGCACAGTGGCGAAGCGAAGAACTGGATGTAACGCCACGGGAGGAGGAACAACATCACACGGCACTGAAGAATGCGGTGAAGGTTGCGATGATGTCTGAAGATGTGGCGAATCAGTACATTTCTTAATCACCTGTTTTGAAAAAGCAGAATGTTCACAATAGCGGGTATTTCAAGACTAGAGTACCGTGTGATATAAGAGGAGAGGATAGAAGAGAGGATGGAGGTAAAAGTACAGATACAAATGATCCGTGGTCCAGGAAGACAGTACAGCTGAATGACAGAAAAGGAGAGGAAAAAAGGGAGGAATGAAGACAAAGTAGATACGTGAACGATAGGTAGTCCAGGAATTTATGATAGGTTATGAAAGTTATTTGAGAAAATACAGGAACAGTGAAATGCAGAAATATTATTAAGTCCAGCAGTGCTGGTTAAGGAAGAACTACCAAAAAAATTATGATGGCTCATGGAAGAAATAAGGTTCAATACGGTGAAGGGTAAAATTAATTTCCAGTAATTATACGATATGAACAGTTTCGGAAAATACGAGTATTGTGCCTCGACGTAAATTATGTTTCATGAAGCAGCTACTACGAAGACGTGGGAGGGCTAGATTGTTGGTTGACATAAGTATTTAATGTGGCTGAATGTTTGGCAAAAGGAAGGTGCCACTATAGGGTTATTCTATTATTATATTCAGATAAATTCAAGAATGCAGGCTACATTTAATTATTCGTACATGTAGGTCGGAACAGGCTTCAATTTTTATAAGCGTATGTAGGTGTAGGGAAGTGCAAAATAATGTGTTGAATTTTTGGAGGATTCATAGCACTATTTTATGGAATGGACGAATGAGAAATTTTTAATATGACGATTAATAAAACAAAATACAAGACATCAAACATAAGAGTTAAAGTAAAGTAATACAGAAGAACCAACTAGATGCAACAATGATTTATTGATCTATAAGATCAGTCCATCATCAGAAGCGTGAGACTGAGATTTTTACAGCATATGGTATCCTGCAAAGATGGATAAACAGAAAGTTATGTAGTTTCGTATGTGATATGTCGTAATAATTATTAATGTTATAAAGACTGGTGGATGTGCAGTCTTTATAACATTAATAATTATTACGACATATCACATACGAAACTACGTAACTTTCTGTATATCCATCTTTGCAGGATACCATATCCTTTAAAAATCTCAGTCTCACGCTCCTGATGATGGGCAAAAGATTGCCCGAAACATGTTGAGCTGATCTAATAGATCAATAAATCATTGTTGCATCTAGTTGGTTCTTCTGTATTACTTTACCTAATTGATGATGCACGGTCAAACAAAAATCAAATAATAGTTAAAGTTACAGAAAAAATAAGAAAGAAATTAAATGATTATATTACAACACTTCAGGCGATATTTGGTTTTATTGTGGGAATTATTTATTACAGCACAGACATGAATAACTTTAAGACTGCTAACGCCCATCAGGCAAAGGGTACACACCATTACAAAAGCATAAAGGAAAAGTTACGTAAAACAAAAGGAACCATTAAGTTTAACAAAATGTGCAGCACATACCACCTTACACCAAACTATATTCATGTCAACAGTTTTAACATTAGTGCATTCGCTGGTGTTATTTGTGAATTGTTTATTATTGCATGGACATGAACAACTGTAAGTCTGGTTTATAAGGTTTGGAAGGATGACTTCATTAGACTATTTGAAAACGGACAGCAGATTGTGGTAAAGGCTGTACCTAAAAAATCGTTTGTAAAACTACACACAAAGGCTGTGAACTGCGAAAACTCCATGCTAAGCAGACGCAGCCTTATGTACAGTACAATTTGACTCAAATAGTAAGTAAATTATTTGAAAATTGACGTCTAAAACACTTGAATTTGCATTTCTACGGCACACTAATATAGCGCGATAATTAGTCTGTCAAGGTGTACACACACAAGGTCTCCAGAACATCTGATAAGGTGCACAACTGAAATACGACCGCCTTAGAGGAAGCACAAACCGGGTTGGAATTTCACTACACTTCCACAACGTACTGGAAATCGTCATTGAAAACACTATGCAAGGTAGAGATGGCAACTCACTTCCCTGCATAGAGACGATATCCAGTGCTATTTCTTCACATACACCACAAGACGTGACGTCGTTCAACGTGTTTTCAGAAGGATCTTCTGAAAAATGAAGCAAGAAGTCTCTCCGAAACGCTGGTGTTTATCTACAACACTACAAAGCGCCACACCCCTTACGAAAGCCTCAAATCTCACATAAAGTAATACTTTTTTAACTTCCGATCCTGTTCTTCGTCAATAACTTCAAATAAAAAAAGTTAGGAAATATCCGCAGAACGTAACACTTCCGGCACCTCCGCTCCGTTACAGTTCACAGAAGTCAAGGTCGTGAATATCTTCCAGAAAAACTCTCACATTTGTACTACAGGAATTCTCGATTTCTTAGCAACAAATTTACAGGAAATGGTCTAGTGACATCGTAAGTCACAGTGCAAGTTGTAAATTCCACACACCGTAAATGCAATGGCCGTTTATCGTGTATGCTGAAAGCTTTAAGGACGTCTGCGTTTGCTCTCTGCTTTTCTGTCACACTGGGCCATCAAAACCCACACGAATGTGGAAAGTCACAAATCAATGACGTGCAAGACTTGCTTCGCTGATTATTGTTTATATCACATAACTGCAAGGTACACGGATCCTACGTTGAGAACCCACAACATGGAATTATCTAGCCAAGCAGAGTGGGGAGTGACTTCCATCCTAGAGAGCAAACCGCAAGTCCCTTTAACATTCTGGGGAAACACGATAAACTAGGAAAGTGGACAGGCCCGCGCGTGTCAGATGTTTGTCCCCGTCGTCTATTAGCATATGGTGAAGCTTGAGAGTAAATGTCAGAATTCTGCGAAGGGTGGTGGAAATACGACCAGGGATATAAAATCCGATTACCACAGAATCACAGAGGATACTAAATAAAAACATATACTGGTCAGAAATACGTGGATGGAGAGATCGAAAAGCAGCAAAACGTAGTAACGTAGGTTGAATATATGATGGAATAACAGAAAGGAAAATGTATACCTGCATTTTTAATCGGAACTGCTAAGATTACTCCTTACAGTCTGAACACAGACTGGAGGTAAGAGATGTAATACAGTGAAATGCAGTACCTTGATTAAAAAGTTAAATTTGCGAATGCAGTATCTTCCAGGTTGATACAGAAGTAAACAGACAAGTAAATTACTTACAAAATACTTTTAAAGACAAATCTTGCACAATGAAATTACATAATCGGTATGGAGTCAGAGTATGTTGGATTTAAAGAGGGAGCTACACAGTGATTCTAAGAATAAGTAGAAATACACAAACAGACATACACACAAACATGCCTGCGGCTAATGTTCTAACGTGAAGTCTTCTAGTTTTAACAAACTGGAGGCAAGATGTTACATTCAGCGTTAAACATTCAGAATCGTTCCCTTATGTTAGATCACTTACAATTAACCACACGCCTACAAAATCCTACGAAACGTGCAACTCATTGAAAATGATGTCGGGATGCGTGGCTCAGCCTATCACAGCTCCGAATGACCAAACGGCAGTGCCAGTCTTACAGTGTTCTGAAACTGAACCGATGGCCAAAACAGAAAATCCTGAAACTGCCAGCCTTCAGTTTACACTCATATAGCAACCTTCTTTTGAAACGTATTAGTTGCTGAAGAATGCCGCCCTCTGGGAAGTGAGGCTAGTTTCGTAAAAGTTCACAGACGTTCGGAGCAGCCTGCTGCCACAAAGTTATACCGAGAAGATGGAAGCACAGGTCCTCCCGATATGTCCTAAAATCTCTAAGACAATAGCGTCACATCCGAGAAGATGGTAATCATAATCACCATTAAGAAGACGCCAAATGCAGCACATTAATTATGTTTGTAACCAGTACCTAAGGCTGTTTCCCTGGGTTACCCCAGCGGTCAGAGTGTGAAGTTGCGTAGTCACATGCAGTTCTGTAGTTAAGGTGAAGTGCCAGATGAAGATAAAGGTAAAATTCACTTTAGAACAGGCCAAGAAGGCCCAGAGGGAGAGTAGAGGTATAGCTCTACTCTTTCTTTAACCTCGGCGCTATATAGGTATGGGTGGTCAACGCCACGCTCCGGTCGCTTTACCCCCGGGAAAGACCCGGTACCCATTGTATATGAGGTTGGGTCGACCTCAGGCCCACTCCGGACAGGTGCGGAAAATCTCGCCCCCACCGGGATTCGATCCCCGGACCATCCAGTCCGTAGCGAGTCGCTATACCGGCTAAGCTATCCCGGTCCAAGGTTTGGTGCTACATTAAACAAAAAGGCCACTCACCTGACTTTTACTTGTTCCGTCTGAAGGACTTGATTTAATGACTGCGCTTAACGCCTTTCACACGCGGCAACTTTTCCTACACCGACGTACGGCACTGCGAGTAATCTTAACCTAGCCGATTGGTAACAATTCTTTCGCGTACTGGGATACCGTCTTGGCTGTGCTGCTAAAAGAGTAGTGACTACACACGAAGCAGCTTCTGCATAGTTCTTCACAAACCGATCATCAATATCCTTCTCAGTACCAAAATACGACCAACAGGACTAACTGAGAGGACCACAAGCCTTGTTGAGGAATTGGCAGACAATCAAACAATCCAAAACTTCCTTTCATTTTATGCAGCCCAAAGAATTATTACTCTTCTAAAGAAGCCCTCTATTCTATCCTATTCTAGCCACTGCAATCCAATCAACATAGTCAGGACATACACCATTGAGAACCATTTTAATATTACACCTATCCTTCCAGCGACACCCAAGTATTCCACGTGGTCTTTCCCCTCTTATTTTTCGAAATAGAAAGGCATTTCTTACATTTTTCATGCACTACCCACAACCTATCAGCCTAAAATTGCTAATTTAGTCGTAACACTGTTTGGTGAAAATCAAACATGACGAAGCTCCTCAACGTTACGTTTTCTCTGTTAAACTGTCATTTCTTTCCTGTATCGTCTACAAATTGTCCTTGCCAGATCCAGCTTTTCTCAAGCATTAATCATCCATTATTCCTTCGAGTGGCAGCAACATATAAAAAGGCAAAATAATCAATTATATATTTTAATGATAGGCATCTAGACAAGAGTGGGGAAGAAAAGAGATTCTGTACTGAATTACAGCAATCTGACAGAAGTCTGTTTTTCTGTGTTAAACGGCAACTAATATCTTGAAACTAAAGATCCAGCTCCCGAAACGTCGTGGACTTCAAATAAGCGACAGAGCCCAACACACTGGCGAAGTCAGAACAATTGTCTTCGCTGACAGAGAAGCCAGTAGTGAACCTTAAATCTGAACATGTAATTCCGACAGCGTTCTGTTTTCCGGATATTCTAGCGTTGCTCGAAGTCGGAGCAACTTCCAACAGAAAACATTCTACAAGAACAAATGACGGCATTCCTGCTGTTACAAAAATGTTCACGTAACCACAACATCCTGGTAAACTTTTATGTACAGTCGCCTGTTCCTCTTTACATAGATTTTCCTGTTGTAAAAGTTTCCAAAATGCATTCTTTCCATGACATTGGGCATGCCTGGCTTTTCGTTTCCTTCATTCTAGGAATTAGAGATTAAATAATCATGGTATCTTTAATTCATTTTGTTCCGGCGACAGACAAACTCAAGGATGTCTCTTTGAATGATAAATGTATGAGGCAGTGCAGTGCACTACATTTTAAAGACGTCGATATACTTGTAGACTTACAAAAGATCTAAAGCTTTTCATCGAAACTGTCTCACGTACAGCAACTGTATTCGGAATGAAAATACGACTGACATCAATTTCATTTCTGGCATTAGTTATAACTGCGTAATTATCACACTACAAACTGCCGCGTTATAATTGGAGTTTAAACACGTTTAGGCTGAATGTCGTGTACTGCGTCAGTTACAGGAAATCGACACACAATTTGACTAATTATCGACTGTGGTGCTAACTGTCGCTTGAGAATGTTCCCCATAAATTCACTCACGGCGTCTTTAAGATAAGCCATATTTCCACTAACTTTTCACTGTAAAATATTCACAAAATACCAACTGCTATTCGGTCCAGAATCTTTTTGCATTCCACCTCCATAAACCGAAATATATATATATATACATACACAGAACTGCGATATTTCTTATTGTTTTGTGGGTGTAAAATTTGGACTATCACCTTATGGAAAGCACACAGACTGAGGATGTTCGAGAATTTGGTGCTGAGGAAGAATTTTGGATTAAGACCAAGTAACAGGTAGAAGAAGAAAATTAGCTAATGAGAAGAATCGTGTTTGTGCTGCACATATAACATTACTCGGCTGACCTATCACGGAGGAAGAAATTGGTTGGGCACGTGGCAGAAGACTAACGCAGAGTTTTGGTTGAGAAATCTGGAGAAGACTGACAACCCGCATGATTTGGATATAAGGGGATAATATTAAAATGGGTCTCAAACAGGATGGAATTGCTTCGACTAAATTAATGTGCCTCAGCATAAGGACAAGCGACGGCCTGCTGTGAACATGGCAATGAACATTCGTTTTCAGTGAAATGCGTAGAAATTCTTGAATATCTAAGAATTATTGGCTTCTCAAGATAGACTCGGCTCTGTGGATTACTCATTTATTTTAGCTGTACGACGAAGTGGACCATTTTAAAGTATTCTAGTTTGGCAACTTATGTATCTTTAATGTGTTTTGGCATTACAATGTCCCTTAATGTTAAGGCTACGTTTACCAATATGCACGGTGAATACCTTCTAGCACGGGTCATCACAGGCCAAGAATAGAAATTTCATTAGCAAAAATTATCAGGAACAGTTAATTTCTGGTCGTCTTTATGGGTCGATTATTTCCTATATTCAGTACACCGATTCCGGGAGTTTCCACAAAAAGTAAAACTCTACAAATTATGTAAAAGTTTGTGCACCGAAAAGATAGACGAAATTTTGTGTTTGCGACACTAACACTAAAAAGTTGCGAAACAATAACAAAAGATGATGAATAAATGTAGAATTAATGACGAGGGTGATAGCAATGTCCCGCTGCAAATAGAATTATTGGCTTTGAAAGCTAGTCCCATAAGGGGAAAAATGGGGTCGGAAAAAACCTAAAGGATCCGAAAGAGAAAAATTATAATGACGGAACCATGATCAGAACAACGACTAAATGTACGTGTGCTACCATAAAATAACTCTCAAAGAACTTGAAAAGATGCACAAATAATACTTCTCTGAAATTATTTCAGTAGTCTTGCTGGGATGTGAAATTGTGAATGATGAAACTGGTAAGAAATGTACTTTCTGAAATAAGGTTGCTAAGATATGCAGAGGGGGTAACGTCTTTACACCGACACAACAATAACAACATAAGGCGAAGATTAACCATTCAAGGCCCAGTGTAAACTTATGTGCCACCCACTTTAAAATCAGGAAACCATCCACTTGCCCACGCGGTACATTTGCGTGTCGCGTAAGATTTTCACAATAAATAAGAATCATATTTTCTAACAGCACTAGCCTTTCTAATTGACGCTGATTGCAGTCGCCATGAGAATGAACTGAAATTTCATATGCACTGGTAATTAGGTTAAACTTGTTCTTCAAAGATTAAAAATTTCAGAAGTTAATTAGACGACTTTATGAGGCACAAACGGATGTGTGACATTTGAAGTAAGGAAATCATGTACTCTTTAAACAAATATTAAACCCCATAACAAAATGAAGAACGAATTTTCAAAGACCTCTAAAACATAAGAAATGATATCGTGTATCTTGAATAGTTCAAGTAATCTAATGCAGAAATGGAAAAGAAGCCGATGGTCTGGCCAGAAGGTTCATAAAACCAATATTTATTAGCTATTTTTCTACCAGCCCTTTAATGCACAATTCTATAAGCCATGTTACAGTTATTGGTTAGTTACTCCAACGACGCACAAGACGCCATCCTCAGGGACTGGAAACGCGTTGGAGTAGCTAACCAATAAGTGTAACATAGCTTATAGAATTTGCGTTAAAGGGTTGGTAGAAAAATAGCTAATATGAAGGTAATGCACGGTGTGGGAAACTTCGAAACAAACCAAGACTTGTCCGTCAAACACAAGTGTGTATTTTAAAGTCTAAAAATCAGCTACACTTATACGTTTCGGCTTATGATTAAGCCATCATCAGACTGTACGAATTAGAAATTAAAATTTTACCACTCTGCTTACTGAATATTCAAGTCGATATCTCTGTCTTCTTACACGAACTAATAAGACTGAGATCTCGAATTGAATATTCAGTAATTACAATTATAAAATTTTACTTTTTAATTCCTACATACAGCCTCACGCTGGCTTTATCATAAGCCTAAACGTTTAAATGAACCTGATTTTCAGTCTTTTAAATATACGAGGGTACTTCAAAAAGTTTCCGCACTTTATTTTTTAAAAAATCTTTATTTATGTTACAGACATGAGAACAACGTTACTTTTCAATATAATCTCCC
>JGI20166J26741_11600806_pt1 | contig 11683 bp, 8 predicted proteins | sample TergutCu122P5_FD_26741 | JGI IMG/M metagenome (IMG submission 26741) | reverse complement strand
ACAGCCCTCTAGCGGGCTTTAGCCTCCTCGCTTACGAGGTTTCTTGATCACATACAACGACGCGCCACAGTCGGTAGGACTCCTCTGAACGAATGATCAGACTACCATCAAAAGAAATATTCTAACCATCAAACGAAATATTCTAACCATCAAACAAAATACATCGGGAAGTAGGTCGGGCTGAGGACTTATCAGCACCCCGGTATTCATGTGATCTTTACCATCTTGTTCCTCGTGTTGCTAAATTCCATGCTCACTTCTTAATTAGCAGTGACTTTCAAAAAGTGGCCGAAACGTCTCATTCACTTTTATCTCGTATTATAAGGACCGTGATAAGTGGGTCCCTGTCACCACGGCATGGTGCGTCCTTGGGTTGCGGATGGAGGAACAGCCTCCAATATGGAGGGTAGTTGCGAATATATTGAATAAGCAGTCGCGGACAGCCGACAATGGATGGTCCTCCAGCTTGGGGGTTGGGCGAGTTGCTAACAACTCCTCATCGTAAAAGCGTTTTGCTACGAAATATTCACACAGAAAGCCTCGGACCTTACCCAGTCGTAGATGGGAGGATAATATTAAGATAGATCTTCAGGAAGTGGGGGTATGGACTGGATCGCACTGGATCAGGATAGGTACAGGTGGCGGGCACTTGTGACTGCGGTAATGAACCTTCGGGTTCCATAAAATGCGGGGAATTTCTTGACTAGCTGAAAACCTGGTAGCTTCTCAAGAGGACTCTGCTCCATGGAGTAAGTAAGTATTATGTCAAGGAGACGGAACATCCAGAAAGAATAACTCCATTTTAGTGTATGTTTGCCCAAACAGCTTTGCGCCATCAACATTTACGAATTTCGTGTTAACTCACCGGTGCCGAGGGCATCCGGATTCCGTGTTTTTTTTTTCTTCCGAGGAAGTGAAGCAAAATAATTCGAAAGCTCACGGAGTAGTGGAGGTTTAGCTCAACACATTCATCTTGGTACTAGATCATGGGTCTCTAACCCGCGGTTCACCAGGTTATATTATTCGGCCCGTGACCATGTTTGTAAAATTATGTATATACAATCAAAATTACACAATAATTTAGGCGGTTAGTTATACCACTTATTATTTTTCACGTGCTGTCCGTGAACCAGACCACAGCAGCGCGTGTGGCCTTTGGCCATAAAAAGGATAGACGCCCATGCCTTAGATGGAGACGAATGGTGAGCTTCACGACCTGCCAGCTTTACTCCAGGGTTTAATAGGAGGCTGGGTGGGTTCCGGAGCCGATCTGGAGGCTTTAGAGAAGAGAACGTGTCTTATCTTTGCAGGTAACACGAACCACGAGTCCACGGTTATCCATCCCATAGCCTGGCCACTGTACCAACTACGCTGTCTTGGCTCCCAGGCGATGTACAAATGGAGCACTTTCATAGGATGTTTTTACGTATTGAATGTATTCGATAATTGAAACAATCGCGTTCGATAGTTTTCATTCGATTATGCCCATCACTAATCATATTTCCTGGCAGGCCAGTCTGTGGTTTAGTCAGTAGTAGAACAGTCGTGGTTTTTAGACTTCACTGAGTTTGTTTAATGCGGCTGTGCTCTCCGTTTAGTGCTTGCAGTGCAAGCAGTAAAATGGGTTCGTCGTAGCAAATTAATGGTTTCAGTTTGATCCAGCAGGCGTGTTATTTTAATTCGGTATTACTACCCGTATTCTATGTTCATGTGAGTTGAAGTAATTTGGCGCCACTGCTGTGTACTATACAAAACTTAACAAGTAAGAAACAAATATAGTACAGTGCGTAGCCATATGTCAAATTTGGCAGCTAAAAGAGACAAACAGCGCATATTGTCAGCAATGTACCATCTGGTTTGGTTATTTAATGTACGCAGTCGGCCAGTACTTATACTTCAAGGCTATTTTTCTAAGATGTTGTGGCTTGAATGAAGAAGTATAAATAAGGTTAAATTCCTTCAGTAATGCATTCGTTAACAGTTAAAGCCATCTGTTTCCACAAAATACGAAATTACATCTTCCTAGTAATAGTGGCAATGGATCATAAAAGTGAATGTCTTCTATGTGACATACAATGTGACGTGTACTAACAACTGCAAAACAAGAGCCCGTCAATCGGACGGCGAACTCGCATCTGGGACCACCAGCAAGAGAGATGCGCAGAGTGTGAGTAGAAACAATTTTGGCTAAGTACATCCTATCGATTATAAGGATATTATTTTATCTTACAACTGTCGCTAGTCACTTCCTGTCGGCTCACTTAATACACAGAACTCCGACACGCAATGATCAACGTGCTTGTTTGATGTGACATGTGTCTGAGAGCCGAGGGAAGCATTGCCAGCAGCTTCTTTAGAACCTGGAGGGTAGAAACTTAGTATTTGCTGCAGTACATTGGACTTAAACGTGTGGAACTCGACTCACGTCAAATTGGAAACGCGGCGAACACTTGGTTGCCTGCAGCTACGCGAAGCGGTCCGAGTGAAATGGTTATGCGAGTTGTCAGTTAAAATGATGTCCCTGTATATGTATACTGGCAAGCTACGATCACGAAATTCAGATATCACGTATGATATTAATGTTAAGCATAAGTGGTGTATGTCATTAGTATGTCATCCTTCCTTAAGGCTGACAGAATGAGCTTCGGAATTGGTATTGTGTCCAGCGGCGGTTCAGAACCAGGGGTGCACAAGTTTTTCATAAATTTCACAGCCACCTCAACGTTCCAGGCGCCGGAAGGGTGACAGGAAGCATGTTCCGTACTGAGGATCCGCAAGCACTAGGCGGCACTCTAAAATAAAGTCGCAACGGCAACATGGCGCCCGTGATTTGTGCACCCCCTGTTCATGACTGTCCAAATTTTAAGAGTCCACCGTGCTCCTTAATCCGCTGCGGTCGTGTTCCAAATTTGCCTGCCGTAGGCCTGCAGGTATACAGCTCATCGCCTTATTTACCGCGGCTTTCTGGGCGGGAGAGAGGGAGGCCGATTATTGAAGGTAGAAGGATGATTACGCAATTTTAAATGAAGTTTCTCGTCGTAAAGGTTGCTTGATATTTTCATGTTGGTGTTTTTACTACACATGGCTGAGGTATGTCACTGTGAAAGGCCGTCGTATATTACTGCCTGTAGATTTAAGCTAGGCGATTATTTAAATATGGGGGGAATGCAGTATTGTGATCACTTCGTTAAAAATACTGTCACCCACTGAATCACGCTGGCTTACGCTATTTTTATATTTGCACGCGAATTTACACACAAACTGACACATATACACACGCACGCGCGCGCACGCACGCACGCACACACACACACACACACACACACACACACACAAAAGAAGGCCTGGATAGCGCAATCGGTATAGTGACTTGCTACGGGCTGTAGGGGAGAGGGGGGCTAGTTGGCTACAGGGGTAAGTTGGTACAAGGGCCATAACTCCCAATGAAAGCGCAGCATAGCAACACCTGGCAATTTGTATTCTTCAGTAACTTCTGAGAGCGGTCGGCAAGTGTCAGTGCTCTGTGAGCTACGACTGAAGCGTGGTCTGGTGTTTAATTTTTTACACCGCAAGAAGTATTTTTTATCGCTGTATAAAATGTTTTGTGTATAAAGTTTGGTTACAGCTACATGTGATGTTGTGCCTTCCATGAAGGATACCTCCTTTTGGCCAACTTTGGAGCTAGTCAAAATTGTAGACTTTTGTTGTATTTCAGGGTGATGCAGTCTAAAATATAAAAAAGGTGGCAAGGGGGCAAGTCGGCATGTGCAACATGGGGTTTGTTGGCTCTGTGTGTCAACTTGCCCCGCTTTCAGTTAGTAACTTATTGGTTAGTTTTTTCCCAGGCTGATCTTTTCCTCTCCTTTAAGAAGCTAAATTAATGCATACTTGCAAGCAGAGGTCAGATAGAAGCAACACACACCTTGACACACTGCTACGAGATGTGAGAGCTGTGCAAAACCGTGGAAGGTCAACAAGGAGCATGGCAAAGGATTTTCAGATTCCTTTTTGTATTTTGGCACTGTACTGCAACAGGGTATGAGAGGTTGATGTAAACTGCACATCACAAACACTGTCATTGTACACAGGGTACATTCAACACCACAGTCCATCCATCTGAATAGACAGCGGAGGATCATTTAATAAGATATGTACAGCACTTCATAGCACATGCCACGCCTTCATAAGAGACCAGTAGTTCTGTTGCTAGACAACCAAGATTTCCAATTGTCCATACAGACAATAGAGAAGTACAAGCAGAGTGGGTTAGCTGTCCTCACCTCCCCTCCACCTTGCAGCCATAAACTCCAGCCTCGTAACAGATCTGTCAAAGGATCGCTTATGACGTATGTCAACCTCCCATATGAAGCCTACTAACTAAATATCCAGGTACAGCGATGACAATATGAGACACTCCTTGTGCCGTCAACACACCTTTGGATCAGACTTATTTTCCTGCAAATACTAAAGCATTTTTCCAGGTTCTGACATCTACCCTTTCAGCAGGGATACTTTTCAAAGCTAAGACTTTATGGAAGCTTAGGTTGCAGATTAAGATATGTCTCCTGTGAAGGCAGCAGCTTCCAGTAGCAATAGTACACTTCAAGCCGTTTTGACAATTCTCCCAAACGATTATCATTTACTTCCAAAGTCGCAACACATCCTGCTTACCCAGAGGGCATTCGAAACCTTCCTAACTGTAAGCAAAAAGAGTAAGAATGAAAACAACAAAATAACAACTGCCAGTTTGACTGATACCTTTGTCAAAAATGCTTTGACACCCAGTACAACGAAAGGCTCATACCAAATGGGCGAAGAACTGGGTCTAAAAAAATAAGAAACAGAAGCTGCTGCAAATCTAAACAAGATTCACAAAAGCATAACACAAAAATAAAAAAAAAATAAAAAATTTGTGCAAGACTGACAAAGAAGATTTGGGGGATACTTCCTGCTTTTATTGTCTTGGCACATCTAGAGAAATGTGAATTCAGTGCACAGATTGCAAGTTGTGGTCATATAGAGAATTCACTGATGGAAGACCCAACAGTGTCTGCTTAAAACTGCCAACCTGATGAACCTGGAATACTTCATTTAGAATGAAAATGCATATTGCTGGTGGTAGGCTAGTGTTATAATGATCTACCTTTACTTCTGACCTTTTTCAATTTAAATAAATGTGCTGAATTTTGTTATTGTTTTCCAACCATTTTATTACCACAATAACACCTTGTCGTTGTCTACAGCATGTATCTGACACATCTGTTTTATAAAACATTACATTAATCACTGTCTGTTTCTTCAACACCTTGAAAAGTTGTCATTTTGATTTTCCACACACTTTTACCTGTCTGCAGGGAAAGTTAGCACACATGCAGAGGTTAGGGAAAAAGCCCTTCCCTCCTTTTCCTTATGAATAGTGTCAAATCTGTGTAGGTCAGATTGTAGCCCCAGAATGTTGCTACCCATACTTGCTGTTACACTGAACTTAATGAGTACAGAAAAATGTGAAAAATCACAACATGAAAAGTGTGCCAACTATCCCCCTTCTCCCCTATGGCCCAGGGATCGAATCCTGGTGGGGGCAAGATTTTCTGCACCTGTCAAGACCCAGTTTCCAGTACAATTGGTACCAGGTCTCTTTCCAGTGGGTAAAGCAGCAAAGGTTTGGCATCAACCACCCACCATCATCTAGCGCCAAGGTTAAAGAAAGAGTAGAGTTATATCTCTACTCCCCCTCTGGGCCTATTCTAGGGTGAAGAGAAACAGTACTTTTGCAGTTACATTCAAAATTACTATACTTTTATGCACCAAATAATAGTCGTTTCCTAACACAATGCAATAAATACTTTTATTACTAACTTACCCCTATGAAAATTGCCTCTATGACTCTTGGTTTCACTGAATCGCTAAATCCCAGAAATTTTTTGAAGGACTACTCATCTGCTGATGATGTAATCACCTTCTCAGAGAATGCAGTTGTCAGACATTATGCTGGCAAGAAGCACAAGTTCCCACGTCACATCTGTAAGTTGCCTTTGCGTTCTGGCAATCGCACTGGCTCATGTAGTGTGGAGCAAATTGCAAACCACACGTGAATAAGCTAAAACCAACACACTCATACCAAATAACCTTGCTTTCAAATTCAGTTTTTTATGGCTATTATCCTTGCCTGGCCTGCATGTGTTAGGAGAACAGTGCAACAGCAAGAAAAAGCTAATCAGGCATCATGAGTAAATGTGATAGCTGCAGAAAGGCACCAGAAAATACTGACCACCATTTTCTGGCAACCGAATTGTCTGCCTGGCCACCACATTTTATACAATTTTTTGAGTGCTGTTTGTGAGTCTTTGAATTACAATAGGCTACCTTAAAAGCAGTGTTGTTTTATAAATGAGCATTAATATTCTCAGAGCAGTGGCTGGGAAGATTTCTGTCTTTGGGGTATGACACCATGAAATCTTGGAAAACTGATTTATGTTTTGGAGGAAATTCAGCACTACTCTGCATAGGTTACATATCCACCATTAAGATAGATGAAGATGTTTGTGCAAAACTGTAAATTGATACAAGACATGGTGTTACAGCTCAGAATAGTGTAATATTCACCATATACACAGCCTCCTACTGTTACAGTAACCTGAAGCATGCCAGACAGGCATGACAACCAGCAATCACATTATTTAAAAAATACATATGAAAACATTAAGAAAGAAGATCGCAAACAGCAGCCAAAGATAAGTCAGGATCTTGTTACAGCCTGCACCACTGGATTGGTCAATTTCTTTGCCTGTGGGCAATGGCAGTTGACGTTTTTGGACAATTTCAGAAAATATATTTGCAGACAGCTTGGGGACTCGATGTCTTATGGGATCACTGAAGTCCACTTGGTACAGCCCAAACTTCTCCCTGTAAATATTGTAGTAGTAATAGTAATTATTATTATTTTCAATTATTAACATGCCAAATTAACAGTGCAGTGGCCAGTTATAATACTGGCACAAAATAGATACAAAGAATCACACGAAGACACACACACACACACACACACACACAAACACACATGACCCAACATAACAAACAACAAAAGAGATTTACAATAGATTCAGCACTAAAATTAAATACAAATATTTCATCAATATTGCTCAAACAATTATTTACATAAAACACTAACATAAACCGTACAAAATGGCACCAAAATGTAAGGGTTGTTTTATAAGTAAGCGGACCGTATGCACCGTACAGCATGATTCCCAGGTTATTCGGCATATGCCCCATGGTTGTTGAGACAGGCACCCCACAGTTTCACAAAGAATGATTAATATGATGTTCCACATGACCCAACAGTACTATAGTGCCCCGTAGAAAGAATTTTATTTTATTTCATTTTATATATTTCATATATGCTATTAGTATTGCAATTAACGGCTAGGTACATCCCTCAGTCGGACAAACAGGAAGGCCGGATCACCTATCATTTGCATAGTGACAGCAAACCAGTTGAAACTGCAGAAAACATTTGCTAGGTGAAAATAGGAAATAATGACTTACGCTGAGAAGCATGGTGTAGCTTTGTAAAGCGACGGTACAGAGTCTATTCAGAACCTTTGGCAGCGGCAGATGTGTGGGAAGCAGTGGAAAAGTAAATTTACAAAATGTGGGCCCTATTGCTAAATGTTATGCCAGGTAAGCGTGATTAAGTTGTATGGTGCCAAATTAAGGTGTGCAAAATGTTTAGGGTTATATTTGGTTCCAGTTGGTTGCCTTTATAAGTTTATATTCCAAATTGATTGGTTGGGTAGATGGAAGGAATTAGGCAGAAATGGGAGGTGATCAACCTTCCCTTTCTCTAGGAAAATGTTAATCTATGTGTTTGAGTTGTATCTTTCTATTGCATTTTACAATGTTGATTGGGTTATTGTACTTAGTTTAGATATCATGACATGTATGCAGTATGTTGTAGTGACATAGAATATATTTTATATATATATCATGGAGTTGTCAAAAGTGGTGGCAGCAATAACCTTCCAAAGGAATGGTGTCGGTGGTAAGGCGGCCGCTGCACCCCATTACAGTACACTGTCTACTTATTTATCAAACAACCCTTAAAAATTACGAATAACCTAACAACATGACAACAACAATTCACATAAGAAACCAGTAACCAAATTACAGCGTAAAACCTTTTTAAGAGTTTGATGCACTTAGTAAAAATACCTATATCTAACGCATTGTTAAACAGAACAGCTCTTCCCTTACATATACCAGTATCCCTACTAATGGCATTAGCCACCAAAACGCATCTACCAGAAGGGTAGTTGTGACATTTACAGTCAACACAAAACAAAGTAAGATCTCGGACATTTAAATTCCATACATGAAGGAGGAGAGTTTATAAACTATTAGGGCAAAATTTTGAGCCATTGTAGACATTAAGTAGAAAAAGTTCTTCTAGAGGACGCCTCTGAATACCCAACATAAGAAATTTCAAGTAATTTAGGATATTAACATATTTGTACTGTATATGACTGAAAAAATGACAGTAACAAAGATGCGCTCATGATTACTGGCATCAGTAGAAGTAATAAAATTCCACATAAAAAAAGGCACTTTCTAACTTAAGACCAAACAAAGTGCAATATAGCACCAGAAGGCTCTATAGAGTGGAAAGGTTAGGGTCTGAATTAACCTCAGCAACCCCTAATTGTCTAAGAAAGCGTGTAATCCATGTGCAGGTAAAAATTCAGTTTGGAGTGCATATTAGGGGATTCACGCAATTTGTAATCAAAAGGGAGCAAGCCAGTTTTTATACAGATTGAGAGAACACTGGTACTGTTGACCTTGAACTTCATGAAGTTAGAAATGAACCATTCACGAACACAATTTATATTTCTTTGACCCAACAAACTGTCATGAGCTGGCTTTATTTCACTAGAAACATTGATGTCATCATCAAACAAGACAAAGTGATATGAATACCTGACCACACCTAATTTGCAAGATGGATGGCTGGATGGTTGGATGGGATAGGTGGATGGGCAGATGGATGATTAAATTCGGTGCCAGGTGCAGATAGTTGTTATAAGCCTGCAAAAATGTGCGTGGTTCAGATTTCTGGAACACTTCTGCCTAGGTAGCTAAATGTATACCACCATCATCCATTCTTACAAATTACTCATATATTCTAAACAAGACAGGCATTATATTATGACATAACACTGAGGCACATTCGTGCAACCACTGCTGCAGTGGAAAAGCAATCAGTATTACATACTCTGAGAGCGTGTTTGTAGCCTTAGCATATAATGTGCATGCACCATATTGTCATCTGTGGCCTGCCCAGCTCTACAATATTTTTCCACATCATCTCATAAACGTAACGATTTAAAAAAAAAAATTATTGAACATAAAATATCTATTTTGATTTTCTCTACAAATTTTATGTGGAACATTAATAATTTTGAGAAGAATTCGGCAAGAATTTTTCATAAATTTACATAGATCTTCATGTAACGTACCCATTATTTGTGTCAGGTGTAAATAAAACTTGAATTTTTTTGACAGATTTTCAAAAAATACTGAAACATCAAACTTAATAAAAAACCGTCGAGTGAGAGCCAAGTTGTTCCATGCTGACAGACAGATGGACATGATGCAGCTAATAGCCGCTTTTCACAATTTTGCTAACACACCGAAAAAAGATGAGAAGCTCAAAAAATGTTCATTTTGCAAGATAATAGGTACAAGACAAAATACAGACATCGGGTAAGATGTAAAACTTTTACTCTAAATATTTTCTGATATGTTGGATGGTACAAACAGGACAACTGATTTCTGATTGTGGTGGGGATTTTAAGTGTTATTAATTTTTAAAAATAGACTTTGTTCTGTAATATGTAAACATTAAGGATGCTGAAGTATGCATTAAAATAAGAATATATTTGGAAAGTGTGTATGTTAATGTATGCCTGTGCATTACCACCAGGCTCCAGATACATGTACTTACGTGTATCCTCTATCCCACTCAAAGTTGTCCAGAAGACTCCACACAGTGTAGCCTATCACATTGCAGCCATCCTTATTAATTGCCTTAATAATCTGATTCATGTGACTCTGAAATATGATGACACACTGTATTAGGATTGAGTTCAATGCTAGAAATCCTTGGGCAAAGGAATCTGTAATCAAATCTTAAATGGTCTTCCTTCATCAAAAAAATTTACTATGTTGTAATTTCATACAGTTGTCGTTGAGTGTTTACCTGCCATTTCTGCCATGTATTCAGATGATTTATAGAAGAATTATCAGACCAGAGACTTGCTGTTTTAAAGGAGGATTTTAAATCTTTTCTTGTCAGGCTGTCTATACAAATGTTTTAATAGTACACACATTCCCCAAGTTCATGCTAAGGGAAATTTTTTGCATAACTATTTTTTTATACTAATTGCACAACACTTTTGTATTGCATTATAGTTGCACAATTGCAGTGTTATTTCATTTCCAAGTGCCTACGTGACATTTACAGGGGTACGTGGATGACGTAATTATCACAAGCTGTGGTGGTGTGACGTCGGTCGAAGAGCATTCTAGAACATTCCAGCTTATGTGGCATAGCCCTTCTTTGTGTAAGTGGGTGGGTAAAAATAGCATCTCTCTTTGTCCAGTAGCTTGGCTAGAACAGTTACCAAGTGGCTCCATGCTCGAAAGAACATGTTTATACTGGCTCTCCCCATAGGCAGCAGCAAACCAGTTACATTCAAAAGATTTCATCAATTGCACTAATACCAGTGATTGTTCATAGGGAACACATGATAACAGTTTAATTATTATTTCACAGGGGAACCGGTCAGAATATGTTGTGTGCGTATTTACTCTGTTCATTGCGTCAGCAAAACTAATTGCTATTAATATGGCACATTGAAATGTTAATAACTACGGTGTTATAGAAAACAAAGGTGTTAACCATGTAACAACAAACACAAGTGAATTATAATAGTGTTACTAAAATTATTAGTGATGCCACAAGTATAAGACATTATATGTGAACACAGAATCAAGATATCATACACGTTATCAGTGTGCAATTATCATTATCCACACTATAGTGGAAGCAAAAGCATTATACAGTGTGAATCTACTTTCAAGGCAACCAAGTTACCAAATTAAATTTATTACTGTTGCGTATATTAAATTAGATCTTGTTTTGGAACTGGCATTTTATTTAAATGGATAGGTATTCCTGTTCATCTCAGTATGTTCCCCTTGAAACCAGAAGCAAGGTGCCTACACCCCAACTTACCTAAGGGTTCCAGATGTAACTTGTCTTTTATGTATGTCAGAATTTGACCCATGTCCCATCAAATATATGTATAAATATAATTCTATTTATTTATATTGAATATGTTTGTGCATTGTTAATCCTCATTCATTCATTCAGTATTCTGTCTGACGACAGGTCCAAAGCCTCCTCCAAAATGATGCCTCCACATAGTGCAATCTAGAGTTTCCTCCTTCAAATGAGAGTATCCTCTCCTGTCCTTAAGGTCATCCAGTGGCTTCTTACGTCTTCTTCCTCATCTTCTGCCTCTTCCATCTCCCCCTTTATCTTTCCTTCGATAACTTGTTTTAGAAGGCAGTTTCTACGTAAGATGTGACCAATCCAATTAGCCTTCCGTTTTCTTATTTC
>JGI20166J26741_11600584_pt1 | contig 11684 bp, 10 predicted proteins | sample TergutCu122P5_FD_26741 | JGI IMG/M metagenome (IMG submission 26741) | reverse complement strand
AAGGGTATCGGTAAAATAACATGCCTCGTTTTCAGGGATATAGAAAATTGAAGTCTACAAAAATCAAGGCGATGGACGATTTTTAACACGGAAACACCCCTCTTTTTAACGTTATTTATGTTAATCGTGGAAAACCGCTGCAATGTGGGTTAAGTACCGCAGCTGTTTCTTACAACATTCGCGATATATGGCAACATAAGGCGTTGGGTAAGACCGATAAGCCTCTGAACACAACAATCCCCGCGCATGACGTGCTGTGCTTGAAGTTATCGCAAAAAGATTGACCCAATTCTGACATGTGTGAGCGGTATATTTTCCTATTTTTCTACTGATAGCAATGCTCCGGTAGTGGGGTCGATTCTTACTTTCACGTTGGTTTTGTTGAACATGGAGACGGGAAGAGCCTGAATAACGCCAAATTGAGCAACGGTTTGCTCCTGACGCAATAACACATTGCCCGAAGGATCGGTTACTGTGATGGCGGCTTTTCCGGGAATCCGGTAATATAATCCGGGTTGCAAAATGGGTTGTACCTCTTTAATATGCGGGTCGGTAATGTCTTTTATTGAGATGTAATAGGGCTGACCGCTCACATCGTCGTGGCTCACGATACCGGTTATGGACGAAAGCCGGAAAAGTGTTTCGTTGTTCAGTTCCTTATCGGGAGTTATCTCAAAATCAAGAGACACAGAGGCAGTCGCTGTTTTGCCTGCAAAGAGTTCCGTCAACTCCTTTTCCGATTTATTGATTTGCGCCAGCATCAGTTCCAATGCCTTGCCGTCGGGAAGTTTGTCGCCATCGCCAGAGATAAGGTTCATCCTGTTTTCGCGCAGACGATAAATCTGCTGGGCTGCAAGTTCTGCCATTTTTGCCGTTGAGTTAGCCTGCAATGCATCTCCGCTCATCACGCTGTTGCTGAAAGAGAGATTGGGAGTTGCCGATTCTTGTTGTTCTTCGGGTGGTGGAGCAGGTTTTTCCCATTGCAGCGGAACATTGACGCCGCAGAGCAATCCGTCGGGAGTAAGTGTCAATGATGATGCTGCCGATTTAAGTTCCGGACGCACCACATAGCGGTTTGCCGGGTCGGGCAGCGCTTTGGAGGTGATGGTAACAGAACGGATTGTCCACGATTCGCTGTTTTCGGTAATAACGTCTTTTGTGCCTAAATAACGTTCAGAGAAACGAAAATAGGGACCTGCCGCTTTTATGGTTTTCACAGCTTCTACTTTGGCGATGAGAATGGTTTTGGGAAGACTGTACCCGACGCCGTTTTGAAAATTGATTTTGTCGCGGCTGTTGACCACTTCCGTTTGAGCAAAAAGTGGAATGCAGCAAAAGAATGCTGTTATAGCCAATATCTGTTTCATTGCGTTTTTTAATGATTTTGTACCAGCGGATAATGGTCAACAGTTTCAAACACGTAGTTGGTATCGCGTTTTAGCAACGTAATGAATCTGGACAGACTGTCGGCATATTGCTGTTTGGCAAACATTCTGTCGTGTGCCAGAATGACGACAGCGTTTGGCGCGTATGTAGTGCCGTCGTCAAACAGTTTAGCTACTTTTTTTGCCATTTGTTGGGCGCCCTGTATGGGTGTAGCGCCTTTAGACTGCCATTCTATATCCCATCCCAGGGTGCAATAGCCCAAACTGTCGAGTATCTTACCCACAGCTCTCGACGACTGAGGAGCCTGCATCTTTCCGTATTCTACCCACGCATTCATACCGGGCAGCCGCGCAATTTTAGCCTGCACTCCCAATTCTTTTGCACCCTGCAATATGTCTTTCACAGCGCTGTCAGGGTGGGCGTAGTATTGCCGGTAATGATCTCTGAAGCCGTGAGAATAGCTGTGGTTAGCCAGTAAAAGTTGCGGATAGCTTCTTCTTATCGTATCTACAAGCCGTTTTCTCATCGGGTCGAACTGGTGCAGTCCTACCGCAAAAAAAGTCGCCTTAACGCCCTGCTCGCGGAAAATGCGTATGCAATTCAGCGTCCCGGGCGGCTGTGGCGTGTCGTCCCATGTGAGAAAAATATACTTTTTATTCGGGTTCAATTTTATTGGAGCGCCAGGTTTTTGTAAGGCAACGCCATTTGAATCTTTATCGCCTGTTTTATCGTCCGTATTTTTACAACTTGACAGGATAAAAACGCATCCAAGCGCACATACAGTTCCTATAATAAATTTATTCCACACCATACGTTTATTTTTTTGCCAAAGATAGACATTTTTTTGGGATAAGAGAAATTATTTTTGCAATAGCTAATAGCTCGACACTTGCGCCGCCGTGTTCAGTAAAATCCATCGTGTTCCGTCGCTTTGCACGGTAGCGCCCACCTGACTGCTTGGCGTCAATTTGAAGGTTGGCGTTGAGATAACGCCGCTGCTTTTGGTAAACATAATCGCTTCTCCCCTGCTGGTGGCAATAGTAACGGTGATGCTGCTGTTAAGAAGGATAACCGTATATACTTTGCCTTTCATACCGACGGCGCTCGGTAGCGTAACGGTTTGGTTTGCCGCTCCATTGGCTACGATAACGTAATCCGTATCTGCAGCGGTATAAGATGATGCAGATACGGTCGTTATAGGCATTCCAAGTGTCATGTTTGCAAAGTTAGACATGGCGGTATTGTCTATTATGACCGTATTGGTGTTGTTGTCATTAATGCGCACCCACTTGTTGCCGTTATTGTAGTAGAGACCGGGCGACACGTCGTGCGCCGTATTGGTGTTATAGGCTTCCATTCCTGATACATGTGCCTTAAGCGGGGTGGACAGCGTTGTGGAATCCAGCTTTAAGCGCGGTAACAGAAACCCGCTGCTGTCGCTTTTCAATTCTAAAAGAGCATTGGAGTTAATAATGGCAGGATCGTTTCCTATTTTTACATGCTGAGCACACATAACAGTTGACGCCATAATAAGAATGGCGGTAATCATTTTTTTCATTTTTGTTTTCTATAAGTTTATCATACTGAAAATAAGAATGTTATCATACAACGCGCAAAGTTATACAATTAATTGCATCTGCTTATTGAAAAATGATAAATGCAATTCATCTTTTCCATTGAAATAGAAGCTTTTGGAATACTTTTTTTCAACGGATTTAGACATATAAACCACATGTTATGTCAATGATAAATTCAATTCACATAGTTGCAGCTGTGGAGGCTGTAACACAAAAATTAACACGTGAAACGGTCATTTCATCAGAAAATAACTACGGATTCACTATGCAAATTTATCTGAGTTGATTTTTTGGGGAAATAGAATCCTTTTACAGAAGATGATTTGTAAAATAATCCTGTTAAATATTAACACATCACGACACAAATAAATACTGTTTGTTCAATGCTACCCATTTTGTATATACGAAAATCCGTATCATCGGCGTTCTTTTTTAATTTTTCGCGTCTTTGTGTCTTCGCGTTTACTGTAAAAAAGACATGTAACCGTTTACGATTCAGAAATCCAATTTGTCAGTTCTACGAAATCGGCAACGCTCAACTGCTCCGCCCGTTTATTTAAAAGATGATGCGTTTCGACGGGGTTAATTATCAATGATCGCAGCGCATTGCGGAGTGTCTTGCGCCGCTGATTAAATCCGGTTTTCACCACAGTAACAAACAGTTTTTCGTCACAATCGAGTGTTTCAACATCGTTCCGCACTAACCGGATTACTCCCGATTTCACTTTCGGTGGCGGCGTAAACACATGCTCCGGAACAGTAAACAGGTATTCCACAGAATAATACGCTTGTAGCAACACACTCAAAATGCCGTATTCCTTATTACCGGGAGGTGATGCAATGCGTTGAGCCACTTCTTTTTGCAACATGCACACAATGTTATCGACCCTGCTGCGGTGTTCAAGCGCCTTAAAAAAAATCTGACTTGAAATATTGTACGGAAAATTTCCTATAATAGAAAATGAATGACCCTCAAAAATCTGATTAACATCATATTGTAAAAAATCTCCTTCAATAACGTTCAATTGGGGGAAATGCCTGTGAAGGTATTCCACCGATTCTCTGTCGATCTCAATCGCCGTGAGCAAAGCATGTTCATCCTGTAATAAATAACGGGTCAGCACGCCGGTGCCGGGACCAATCTCTAAAACAAAAGTTGCTTCCGGCAACTCCAACGTAGAAACAATGCGCTGAGCAATAGACAAATCATTGAGAAAATGCTGTCCCAGCTGTTTTTTTGCACGGACTCTCTTCATGTAAATAATTGAAGCGTTTTTTTGCAGGTTGCACATCCATACAAGCCAACAAAAACGTATCTTTGCAATTCCGTTTGAACGTACAAAATTACCAATAAAAGAGAAGATTGCCTAACAACCGTAAAAAAAAGAGACAATACGTATAAACAACACATTATGAGATATTTTGGAAAAATTATTCGCAATGCCATCATCCGTTTTATCGATTTTTTTTATTGTGATCCATTGCAGAAACTGATTCCCGAATCACTGTTTCGTTATATTTTTTGCGGAGCGGCAAATATGGTATTCGACTGGGCGCTCTATTTTATTTTTTACAATTTTGTTTTTCACAAACAACTGATAATCACTCCATTTATAGCGATGTCGCCTCACATTGCCGCTTTTGTATTCACTTTTCCCATCTCATTTACTACCGGATTTTTAATGGGAAAATATATCAGTTTTCAAAATTCGTCATTACGCGGAAAAGTCCAATTGATGCGCTACGGCATCGTAACAGGCAGCAATATTCTAATTAACTATCTGGGATTGAAGCTGCTGGTCGAAAACTTTCACTTTTTTCCAACCCCATCCAAAATGATTGTTTCCATACTGTGCGTCGTTTTCAGCTACCTGATGCAACGTTACTTTACATTTACACAAGCAAAATTATGATTCTCATTCCACACATAACACACAATGATTCAGGCAATTTCTTTCTTCTTGCCGGACCATGCGTCATTGAGAGCGAAGAGATGGCTCTCTCCATTGCCGAACATCTTGTTACGGTATGCGATGCGCTTCGTATTCCGCTTGTTTTCAAAGGTTCATACAAAAAAGCAAACCGTTCCCGCATCGATTCTTTCACCGGCATTGGCGATGAGAAAGCGCTAAAAGTATTACAGAAAGTCGGGCAAACATTTGACATTCCGGTTGTTACCGACATACACTCGGAACCCGAAGCGGCAATGGCTGCCGGATATGTGGACGTGCTGCAAATTCCGGCATTCCTTTGCAGGCAAACAGAACTGCTGATCGCCGCCGCCAACACAGGGAAATGGATTAATATAAAAAAAGGGCAGTTTCTCTCGCCCGAAGCAATGCGGTTTGCAGCTCAAAAAGTCTATGATTCAGGCAATAAGAATGTAATGGTAACCGAACGCGGCACTACTTTCGGTTATCAGGATTTGGTTGTGGATTTTCGTTCAATTCCTGTTATGCAGGCTGCAAAATTGCCTGTGGTTCTTGATGTGACCCACTCGTTGCAACAACCCAATCAACCATCGGGCGTTACGGGAGGATTGCCTGTTTTTATTGAAACGCTGGCGCGTGCCGGCGTGGCAGCAGGTGTTGACGGTCTGTTTATGGAAACTCATCCCGAACCCTCCAAAGCCCTCTCGGACGGAGCTAACATGTTGCCATTAAGCCAAATAAAAACACTTCTGGAAAAACTTGTCAGTATCAGGAAGGCGATAAGCGGATAACAAGGGGATTAATCCCCTTGTTTAGAAATTATAATGCAATGTAATTATGTATAAAAAACGTTGTACATACAGCGTTCAACTGAAAAAGCGTGTAAATTTGTATCCATTTCAATGAAGTGAAATCTCATGGATAAAATAATGAAATTCATAATATTAGCAGGTGTTTTATTGATTACTTGCACCATCAAGGTAGTGGCTGTATCAGCCTATCCGGGACGTGTGGAAGTTACACAGCCTGACGGGACAACGATTACCGTTGTTCAAAAAGGCGATGAATTTTTACACTGGTATGAAACAACAGACGGTATACGGTTGATACAGAATGAACAGGGATATTTTACCTATGCCACTCAAGACCGGCAAGGCAACATGGTAGCGTCCACCGTCAATGCTCAGAATGCAGGGATGCGCAGCGCTACGGCAAAGAGTTTCATCGCCGCTCAACCGGCAAATCTTTTCTTCAGTTCCACTCAGCTTCAAGCGGCAAAACAGCGCAGGAGCGCCGCTCAGCAAACGGCAAAGACCGTTGCCGTATCTACCGGAGTTACAAAGCGGCTGGTGGTGTTGATGGCATTTAAAGATGTGCCGTTTACAAAAACCCGAACTGATTTTGACAGCCTGTTCAACAAGGCGGGATATTCTGTTAACGGTAATCAGGGAAGCGTAAAGGATTATTTTACAGCAAATTCTTACGGAAAACTTACGCTTAATTTTGATGTATTCGGTCCTTATACGGCAAAAAATAACAGGATGTATTATGGGCAGGATGCCAATAACACTCAGGGCAACGATGCACACCCTGATTCATTGGTCATGGAGGCGCTCCGGAATGTACACACGGCAAATCCCACACTCGATATGTCTCAATATTCGGGCATTCATGTCATTTTTGCGCAATACGGACAGGAATGGAGTGGCGTAACTTCCGATGCAATCTGGTCGCATGAAGGTTCAATTACTCCTCCACCTTTTTTCTCTGTCGGCGAATACTCCTGTTCGCCCGAACTGCTTGGAAACGCAGGCTCTATGCTTACAACGATAGGAGTGGTGTGTCATGAATTAACTCACACTCTCGGTTCTCCTGATTATTATGACACTGATTATGAAACCAATGGCAATTATGTTGGAACGGGCGCTTGGGATTTGATGGCGGACGGCAACTGGAATCGTTTGGGTACGAATCCTTATGCTACCTGCCCTGCCAATGAAAATATGTATCAAAAAATACGTTTCGGCTGGGTTAATCCCGTCCTGCTGGATTCGATGCAAACAGTAAACGCCATGCCAAATTCCGAGCAAAACCCTGTCGCATATATCTTTACAACACCCACACGGGGAGAACGTTATGTATTAGAAAACCGGCAGCAGATAGGGTTCGATCAATCGCTACCCGGACATGGACTGCTTATTTATCATGTGGCTCAAAATACGGATGGCGAGTTTTACGCCATCAACATTACCCATCCTCAGGGAATGTATCCCGTATGCGCTTCTTCCACCTATACTACTCCAACTAAAGATCCAACATCGTACGGAACTATTAACTCACAGGGTTGTCCGTTTCCGGGCACATCAGCCAATCAGTCATTTACAGACAAAAGCACTCCTTCAGCCAAAACATGGAGCGGGCAGGATGCGAACAAGCCCGTTACCAACATCAGCGAGAGTAACAAAACGATCTCGTTCGATTTTATGGATGGCGTAGAAATAGCCTCTTCCCCGCTCGATTTACACGGAAATTTGATAAAACGCCAATTTATCCTCTCGTGGGATAAACCAACGTATGCGCCGCTGTTAGCCGATACTGTAATTGAACAGCACCTGGACGGAGCCGCTACGTGGGGCACTTTGTGGACGCAACAATCTACCACGTGGGGATGCGGGCAAATTTATGCCGCATCGTCTCTCGCGTCATTTGTCGGCAAACAGTGGATAGGAGTCCGCTTCTTCCCCATAGACGACAAGGCGACAAGTTACAAAATTCAACTGTATGAAAACCATGGAAACACTGCAACGCAGCCGGTAGCTACCGCTTCCCTGTCAAACTCGGCGGTGAGAGCCGGAACATGGAATGAATTTATGTTTGCAACGCCTTATATCATCAAGGCGAACTGCTCTTATGCCGTTGTCGTTTCATATACTTCACCTCAAGGCTACACCATATCGTTGGATAGAGGTCCTAAAATAAAATCCGGTGGTAACGACGGCTCCGTAGTGATTCAAAATAATTCGTTCTCAACGTTAGACCCATCCCAAGGCATGATTTATGATGCCAATTTCAATGTTGGAGGACTCATCAGCACCGGCTCTCCCATCACATACAACATTTACAGGGATGACGTACTGTTAGGCACATCATCGGCATTGACATTCAACACGAAGGGAACGATCAGCGGACACTATTGCGTGGTAACGGTCAATAACGGCGTCAAAGGCGATTCTGCCTGCATTGATTATGTGTACGTGCCTTTAAAAGCTTATGCTCCAGTGGGGAGTGGGAGTGTCATTATTGAAGGAACAGAAAGCGGGGATATCATTCAAATATATAATGTTTTAGGTCAAATGGTTATCAGCGCCGTATCGGACGGCTCTACCAGTTTGCGTTATCAACTTCCGGCAGGCGTATGGATTGTCAAAGTTGGCGCTTATACCAAAAAAATGAGTGTGTTGTGATTTGTTCATAACCTCTATTGTTCGCTTTTTCATGCGTTGACCCTGACCACCTTCAGTTTTGCATACTTCAGCAGCAATGTGCGCATGCCATTTTCTTCAAAATCGACAATGGCTTTGGGGTTGCCGTCTGCTATTTCAATGGCGCATACTTTTCCGAAGCCGAATTTTTCGTGCTCAACAGTGTCGCCAACATGTATTCCGGCAGCCGACTCCACAGTCTGTTTAGGAAATGAAGCTATCTTTTCAAGTTTTGTAAGTTGCTTTGGGTCAGGCAAATCGGCTCTGATAGCGTTTTTATGGAGAAACTGATTTTCTTCGGCGCTGAATTGTATTTTTGTCTCACGGTTGCCGCCGCCGTACATCATTTTGTAATCAGCTGGCAAATCAAGATATTGAGAGTCAATATCTTTCAGAAAACGGCTCGGATTCTGGAAGTTAAGTTGCCCGTTTCGGAAACGGCTTTTGGCATAGCTGATAAAGCACTGTTCTTCGGCGCGGGTGATAGCCACATAGAAAAGGCGGCGCTCTTCTTCCAACTCACTTTCACTTTCCACATACGCCGAAGGAAACAGATCTTCCTCCAATCCGACAATAAATACATCCCTAAATTCCAGCCCCTTAGCAGAGTGAATGGTCATCATGGTGAGTTTGTCCTGTTCCGCATCCTCAGGCATATCCTGATCGGTAAGCAACGACACTTCCGAGAGAAATTCGGCTAATCCGATTTGTGTTTCACCCTCATTTACACGCTGTTCGCAAAACTCGTGAATCCCGCTCAGCAATTCCTGAATATTTTCCTGACGGCTTAAATTTTCAGGCGAAGTGTCGGAACACACATCTCCCCAAATACCCGTTAATTTTACAACCTTTTGAGCCATTTCATACGCATCGGAAGTTGGTAAAAGCTCTGTCAATGAGATGATTATATTATTAAATTTACCAAGTCGTGCCGCCGTTCCACCATTGACCGGTAAATTGTATTTCAACGGATCACTCAACACTTCCCACATAGAAACTTGATGAATATGAGCACATTCTGCTATTTTGGCTACAGTCGTTTCGCCAATACCGCGTGCCGGATAATTGATGATGCGTTTCAGCGCTTCCTCATCAAACGTATTGATAATCAAACGACAATATGCCAGCACATCTTTAATTTCCTTGCGCTGGTAAAACGACAGACCGCCATAAACTCGATAAGGGATATTGCGTTTGCGCAGCGCTTCTTCAAAAATACGCGATTGCGCATTGGTACGGTATAAAATGGCAAAATCACTGAACGGATGGTGTTGTGAAAAATGAATTTCAGAAATCTTACTGACAACCAAAAAACCCTCCTCGCCGTCGCTGATGGCGCTGATTACGTGAATTGGCTGCCCCTTATCCTTTTCCGAAAAGACATTTTTCTGAATCTGCGCTTTATTCTTCTTAATCAAACTGTTGGCAGCCGAAACAATAGTTTGTGTGGAACGGTAATTTTGTTCTAATTTAAATAGCTTGCAATCAGGAAAATAACTTTGAAATTTTAAAATATTGTCAATATTTGCCCCGCGAAATGAGTAGATGCTTTGAGCATCGTCTCCTACCACCGAAATATGATGATGGACTTCTGCTAACCGTTTCACAATGAGGTGTTGAGCAAAATTAGTATCCTGATATTCGTCCACCAAAATAAAAGAGAACCGTTGGCGGTATTTTTGCAGCACGTCCGGAAAATCACGAAATAACACATTGGTGTAGAGCAATAAGTCATCAAAATCCATAGCATTCGCCTGCCGGCAACGGGCGGAATAGATAGCGTAAATTTCGCCTGTACGCGGCATTTTTGCATACATATCGCTTTTATACATATCGTCATTTTCGAGGTATTTATCGGCAGTCAGCAGATTGTTTTTGGCATACGAAATACGGGAATGAACAGCTGCCGGCTTATAGATTTTATCGTCCAACAGAAGTTCTTTAATGATGGTTTTGAGCAAATTACGAGAATCGGACGTATCATAAATGGTAAATGAAGAGGTGAAATGCAGTTTTTCGGCTTCCGCTCGCAGCATCCGTGCAAAAATGGAATGGAAAGTGCCCATCCACAGATATTTAGCCCGCTCACGACCAACCAGTTGAGCGATACGCTCTTTCATTTCGCGTGCCGCCTTGTTGGTAAAAGTGAGCGCAAGAATAGACGAAGGATGATAACCGCTCAAGAGCAGACAGGCGATTTTATAGGTCAATACGCGCGTTTTTCCCGATCCGGCGCCGGCAATAACCAATGACGCTCCATCATTGTAGGCAACGGCGGTACGCTGATTTTCATTCAGTTGTGATAAAAGTTCTTCCAATGTATTCACAGAAACAGGATATGAGTGTATAATGAATTATGACGTGCGAAGATACAAAAAGATTTCTTTTCAAGCCTCTAAAAAACAACTTTTTATCAAAAGAGAAAGCATCAATGGGTAACGATGTAGAAACGAGCGCACTGCTTTAGGTTGCTGCGTTTTTCCAGTGTTTCAAATAACTTGAATGCAAAAATACATAATTATTTACAGCACAAAGATACAAAATAATTACGAAAAAATGTTCGGCGTATGCCAATGGATGCACGACAAAATTTCCTTGGGATAACTCTTCTTTCATTGCCGTCAGCTTCAGCTAGAGGAGGCTTCTAAAGGGCTGCAAGCCCGATATATGTCAGGGCAGGGCAACGCCCTGTCAAAAATTGGCATCCACGCAATTTGAGCCCTATAAAGGGCGACGTCCTGCATGAATAGTGGATTTTTCTCCGTCAGGGCGCAAAAGTGAAATGATTCACCGTTTACCCAAGTCGTTACTATTGGGTTTACATCCCCTCCAAATATAGGAGGGGATGTAAATCTGCTAATTGTCTGAACTTTGATTAATATAATTCATCATGACAATCATATTAATCACAAAAATCACAGTTCAGACATTTGATCATAGTTTCACAAACTCTACGCGGCGGTTTTTGGCGCGTCCTTCGTCGGTCGAATTGTCGGCGATGGGCTTGGTTTGTCCTTTGCCTGCTGCTTTCAGTCTATCGGCTGCGATACCCATTTCCACGAGTTTATCCATGACGGCTTTTGAACGGGCTTCGCTGAGCGTCTGGTTTGAGGCGGCATTGCCGGTGTTGTCGGTATGACCTTCGACGCTGAATTTCAGGTCGGGATTATCTTTCATCAATTGGGCGATGCGGTTGATTTCGGACATTGATTCGGGCTTGATGGTCGATTTGCCTACATCGAACGTGATGCCGTAACTGATAATCTTGCCATCGCTCGCGAGGCGGTCGTAGAGCGGCACGGCGCCTT
>JGI20166J26741_11600473_pt1 | contig 11685 bp, 7 predicted proteins | sample TergutCu122P5_FD_26741 | JGI IMG/M metagenome (IMG submission 26741) | reverse complement strand
ATTAGATATTTTGTCGTTTGAACCTTATTAAATTTTTCTTTCGACATACCCACCTCTGCATCGGTAATAGCGGCATTCGGCGGGGGAACGAGATAGGTAGCGGGGTCGGATTTGCCCGCTTTTACATAAATATCCTTAGATTGAAGCGAGTCTAAAATGGTATAATTTGCATCTGCAAAATAAATTTGCAAACTCGCATCCAAAGGAAGTGCATTTACCAATCTCAGATAAAGCGTGATAGCCTCCAACGTAATGGTCGGGTCGTCTGTATATTTTGCTATCTCTCCCAGACTTGCCTGCACGGTATCCCTTCGTATAAAACTGTCCACAACAACATGGGCAGGAACCTTGATGATTGGATTCAAGTCCATCTTTCCATTAGTGCCCGGCGGATTTAAAGACGTTACCCTAAAATCAATAAACGCCTTTTCTCCGTTGAAAACAATGTCAAAAGGATTATTAACCAAAAAAGTATCTGTGGCGAGCGACCTTGTAGGCTTGCCGCTTACGGCTGCATAAACTATTCTCGTCCGCGGGAGACTCGGTGAAGCAACAACCGAGTTGGTTGCCCCAGCCTTATTGACATAATCCAACCGTTGAAGAATAAAATCAAAATCCGTAGGATAATAATTATCCGCATACAACATAGCATACGCCTCCATCGGACGCCAGCCTTCGTTCTTTCGCAAATCTACAAAGAAATTCAGCGGATAATTTACAACGGTATCAAAGGGCGGAAGTTGAACAACGATATGGCTCTTGTCGTACACAATAACACACAAATCGTGGTCTCTCGTATCGTATTCTATATAAAAATACTTAGACGCAGAATCTTTATTGATTCGTTGCACAACATATTCTCCCTTAATTTTTAAATTCATAATGGGTACGCCATAGGTAGGAGATATGTCTAAGCGTACTTCAGCACCCCTGTCTCTGAGTGTTTTGTCTTTCCAACACGACTGTAACGAAATTCCTGCCGCACAAAAAAGGGCGACAAAAAATAGATTTCTAAATGGTCTCATCTTTATTTACTATTTTAATTTTTAATTTCTTTAATTTCTAATTCACTATTTGCGTTTTACTAAAAAACTTTTAAATGTTTATCGTTAATTACTACTGTATCACCCACTTGTTTGATAATGGCAATGCCTTGTTTTATACATTCCTTTTCTAAATCAGAATAAAAACTCATAGAGGCTAAGCCTAAATATATTTTAAAATCCTTATAATGAGGAAATAATATGCGAAATGTTTCTGCTTTTTTCAATACATCAGGAATATCGCTTATGTTCGCTTTATATTTCACCTCAATAAGCGCCACCGAAGCGTGATTATATAACACAATATCATACTCGTCTTCCAATCCCTGCCAAACATTGGTTAAATTTTTCTTGATTATATCAAATTTTTCTCCGAAGAAATTTGTTTTCCCATTTTCAAACGAATTGAAAAAATATTCTTCTGCAAAAGACCCTTGGTTATTTGCCATTCCGCCTATCTGTTTTGTTAATTTTTTCATTTCTTTTTCAAACTCAATACGAGATTCTTGTATTCTACGGTCGGTTTCTTGCATTTGACGGTCGGTTTCTTGCATTTGACGGTCGGTTTCTTGCATTTGACGGTCGGTTTCTTGCATTTGACGATTGGTCTCTTGAATAGCCGCCCATACATGTTCAAATGTTGCTGATTGCTGTGTCGCTGTATTCATCATCTTAAATTTTACTAGTAAAAACGCTGTTAAATTATTCTTTAATTCACTATTCACTACTCACTTCTTCTACCGTCTGTATCCGACCTGCAAAGGTACACTTTTTTTTTATATTTAAACATACACTCCGCCTGCGTAAAAAAACGAGCCTTGTGTTAGGGGCTATGCGGAGGTAAGCAATGCCGAAATATAAAAATTTTATGTACATTTGCACCTTGATTTAACAAGAGTTATCATGGAAGCAACAACAATAAAAAACATAGAAAAGTGGCTTGAAGGCTCGTATGATGAAGATAGCAAAAACGAGATTCGTAAATTGATGAAAACCGATGAATCGGCGTTGGAAGATGCTTTTTATCGTGATTTGGAGTTCGGAACGGGCGGTTTGCGCGGAATTATGGGCATCGGTACAAACCGAATGAACAAATATACGGTCGCAATGGCAACGCAGGGGCTGGCAAATTATATCAAACAGGAAGTCAAAGGAAAAACGCCGACAGCCGTAATCGCTTGTGATTCAAGGAATAATAGCCGTTATTTTTCGGAAATTGCCGCTGATGTTTTGTCGGCAAACGGCATTTACACCTATATTTTTGACGACATTCGTCCCACGCCCGAACTTTCTTTTGCCATTCGGCATTTGCAGTGCGACAGCGGAATTGTTATCACGGCATCGCACAATCCAAAGGAATACAACGGTTACAAGGCGTATTGGTCAGACGGCGGACAACTTGTTCCTCCGCACGACAAAAATGTAATTGCAGAAGTTCGGAAGATACAAAATATTGAAAACGTGAATTTTACACGCAACGAAAAATTAGTTCAATATATCGGAAAAGAGATTGACGAGGCGTATATTTCAACTTTGAAAACCTTGTCAATGAATCCAAAAATGATTGAAAAACACAATAAGTTGAACATCGTGTATAGTCCGCTGCACGGGACTGGAGCAAAAATCGTTCCGACTGCCTTGTCTGCTTTTGGATTTAAAAACGTCAATCTTGTTGAAAAACAGGCAGTTGCAGACGGAAATTTTCCGACTATCATTTCTCCTAATCCCGAAGAATCGGAGGCACTTTCGATGGCAATCGAACAGGCGAAAGCAACTGATGCTGAACTTGTTATGGCTACCGACCCCGACAGCGACCGCGTAGGAATCGCCATAAAAAATAATAAAGGTGAATTTGTGTTGCTAAACGGAAACATGACCGCATCGCTCATTTTTTATTACGTGTGCAAGATGTGGCTGAAAAACAACAAGATAACAGGAAAAGAATACATTATAAGCACCATCGTTACGACCAATTTATTGAACGAAATCGCACATAAACACAAGGTAAAATGCTACGAAGTTTTGACGGGTTTTAAGTACATTGCCGAAAAAATTCGTGAGTTGGAGGGCAAAGAAACGTTTATTTGCGGCGGCGAAGAAAGTTACGGATACCTCATTGGCGACTATGTGAGGGATAAAGATGCGGTAATTGCTTGCTGCATCATCGCCGAAATTGCTGCGTGGGCAAAGGAACAGCAAAAGTCGCTTTTTGATATTTTGACCGATATTTATTTGGAATTTGGCTGTTACAAGGAACGGTTGTTTTCGTTGACCAAAAAAGGTCAAAACGGTGCAAAAGAAATTGAACAGATGATGAAAAATTATCGGGATAATTCGCCTCAAAGTGTTCAGGGAGTTAGAGTTACGAATATAAAAGATTATAAACTTTTGGAAGAAAAATGCTTGCTGACAAACACGGTTTCAAAAATAGACTTACCGACTTCCGATGTTTTGCAATTCATTTTGGAAGACAAAACTGTAATCAGCATTCGCCCCTCTGGCACTGAACCGAAAATAAAATTTTATTTCAGCGTAAATACTTCTCTATCAAGCCGTAACGATTTTGATAAAACCACCGCCCTACTTGACAAAAAAATAGATGGGATTATGGGGGAATTTTGTGAAATTAAATAAAAAATGTACTTTCGTAAATTTAAAAGAATAGATTATGGAACTTTCATTGGATTTAAACAAACGTTATACGTATGCCGATTATTTAACTTGGTTGGACGATAAAGCCCGCGAATTGATACACGGTTTTATCAGAAAGATGTCTCCTGCTCCGCGCACGGAACATGCAGAAATTAGTTATAACATTTCGTGGTATTTTGGAAATGTGGTTAAAAGCAAAAAAAATAAATGTAAGGTGTTTACTGCGCCTTTTGATGTTCGGTTTCCACAAAATGGAGAAACTGCCGACGATAAAATTGATACCGTTGTACAGCCCGATATTTGTGTTATTTGCGATTTGTCGAAAATTGACAAAAGAGGTTGTTGCGGGGCACCTGATTTGATAGTGGAGATTTTATCGCCCGCTACGTTTAAAAAAGATGTTACCGAAAAATTTGATTTATACGAAAAATCGGGGGTGAAAGAGTATTGGATTGTACATCCTAACAGTCAAGCAATCAATGTTTATCTTTTACAGGAAAATGGAAAATATGACGAGGGTACGATATACGAATTTGAAGGAAAAATTCCTGTTTCTATCTTCGATAATTATCAAATTGACTTGAAAAATATTTTTGAAAAATAAAATAATTGTAAAAAAGAAGTATTTTTGCATTTTTAAAAGAATAGGTTATGGAACTTTCATTGGATTTGAACAAACGTTATACGTATGCCGATTATTTAACTTGGTTAGACGATAAAGCCCGCGAATTGATACACGGTTTTATCAAAATAATGTCGCCTGCCCCGCACCCTACGCACGCAAGGGCTAATACGAAGATTCTTTGGAACTTAGAATCTATTGTTTACAAACATAAAGGTAAATGTGAAGTGTTTACCGCCCCTTTTGATGTTCGGTTTCCCAAACAAGGAGAAAATGCTGATAATAAGATAGATACAGTTGTGCAGCCCGATATTTGCGTGATTTGCGATTTGTCGAAAATTGATGATAGAGGCTGTTGCGGTGCTCCCGATTTGATAGTGGAAATTTTATCGCCCGCTACGTTTAAAAAAGATGTTACCGAAAAATTTAATTTGTACGAAGAACACGGAGTAAAAGAATATTGGATTGTTCATCCTAAGGACAAGGCAATTACTGTTTTTCTTTTGCAGGAAAACGGAAAATACAATGAAGGAACTCTGTACGAACAGGAAGGAAAAATTCCCGTTTCTATCTTCGATGACCAGTCAATAGAGTTGAGTACTATTTTTAAAAAATAAAATAAAAAAGTGTACCTTTGCAGTCTAAATTTTTATTAAAGAAATAATTGTTAATAATAAATACTACTAAGATGAGAACGTTACGATTAAGCCTATGGGCTATTACGCTGGGAATAAGCGTTTTAGGATTTTCTCAAACGAAAGGGAAAGCGTTTTTTCAACACGAAAAAACAGTACAAAACACCACATTCAAACGCAGCAGTGCGGGTTGGAATGATACAAAAAACGTCCGCTTACAGTGGATTGGTACGAAATTACAGCATGTTGAAGGTTATAAATCTTCAATTCCCCAAAAACAGGCAAACGCCGCGGCACAGCCCAACAGGCATAAAGCCGCTAAACAACAGTTAGACAGTATTGTTATGCAAAAATCTTCTAAAAGTACTTTTGCATACGATAAAAACGGAAATTGCGTATACGAAATGATTTATGATTGGGATACTACGTATGAGAAATGGATAGAGAGCCAAAAATCTGATTATGTTTATGATGATGCCGGAAACCAAACCATGTATGCCGTCTATTATGGATGGAATGGAAGCGGATGGGATTCACAGTATAAAAATCTATCAACGTATGATGCCAATGGAAATCAAACAGAACAGGTTTCTTATCGGTGGGATGGTAGTGGTTGGCAAGAAAATGGGAAAAATACATACGCGTATGATACCAATGGAAATCAAACAGAACAAGTTATTTATCGGTGGGATGGTAGTGATTGGCAAGAAGGTTGGAAAGATACATACGCGTATGATACCAATGGAAATCAAACGGAACATATTTCATATTCTTGGAATGGCAGTGCTTGGGAAGAAGGTTGGAAAGATACATACACGTATGATGCCAATGGAAATCAAACAGCATATATTTCATATTATTGGGATGGTAGCAATTGGGTTGAGATCTCAAAATATGAAACTGTTTACAATACAAATGGAAAAATGTTATTTGAGTATTCGTATGAATGGTCTGGAACAAAATGGGATACAACTACTAAATCCGTAGCGGCTTACGATACTAATATTAATGGCAACTTAGAGACGGTTATAAGGTTTGAATGGAATGGTACAGATTGGATAAATAGTTCTACAGATTCGTCTGTGTATGATTCCTACGGTAACCAAATATTATATGCCTCCTATGCTTGGGACACTAACAATACAGATTGGGTAAATCAGTTCAGAGAGGAAACCGAATATGATGCCAATGGAAATCTATTGATGGATATTTATTTTGGATTTGATGAAAATAACAATTGGGTAGGAGGTAAAGATGAGTTTGAATACGATATGTCTTATTCTAAAACAGACTTGATATTTCCATACGGTTTTGAAATGAATAATAAACGAACAGGAGCAATCTACTCAGTATGGAACGGAACAGGCTGGGTGAAAATGGAAAATAAAGAAATTTATTATTGGGGAGAGCCAAAAGTTGCAGGTATTGCAGAGGCAGGAACTAATAATGCGTCTGTTAAAATTTATCCAAATCCGGTGTCTTCACAACTGCATATAAATCTAAATGCCCAAGAATCAGCAGATTATGCTATCTATACTATTACAGGACAAATGATTACGTCTGGCAAACTGCAAAATACGTCCATTATTGATGTGGAATCTTTGTCAAATGGAATGTATTATCTAAAAATTTCAGGCAAAGAAAATCGTACCCTGAAAATAATTAAAAATTAAACTTAAATTTTTTTCATAATAAAAACTCCTTTAATCCCCGACAAAACTGTTGGGGATTTTTATTTGTCTTTTTCTGCGTATTATCGTTGGTAGTGGTAATTATTTAAAAAATGTCCATTATACCTTTTTTTCTATAATCCGCAAAGGTACAAAAAAAGTAAAGGGAACTCCTAAAAATTACTCCGTCATGCTGAACTTGTTTCAGTATCCCCTTGTTAAATGCACTATGCAGGGGATTGCGGGTCAAGCCCGCAATGACGAATTGAATTTTTAGGAGTTTCCTAAATATAGTTTTTTCTATTTTCTGGATTGCTTCGTGCCTCGCAATGACGATATACCGTTTTGCAGGAGATTGCGGGTTTAACCCGCAATGACAGCGTTTTTTAATCCTGTTCATCTTGTAATACATTCACTACGTTCAGTACATGCCTTGAAAATCCTGATTCAGACAAAAAAGCAGCCCCCCTTAATCCCCCCCGAAGGGCAGGGCTGTTAAATTCTATGAATTTTCTTTGCATTCCGTTAGGAATGTAACGCTCGGTAGAAAAAGCGAATAACCCCACAGGATGCATTCCATACGGAATGCGTCCAAAACCGAAAAATTTATTTCTACCGAGCGATAATCCCTAACGGGATTAGAACTTAACAGCCCTGCCCCGAAGGGGGGAAACAGCCTACGCTTAGGTTCGTACAAATTCGTAATGTCTTGAATACAAGCATGTTATCAATCTTCGGGGGAGTTAGAGGGGGCTTAAAAGTCCCCCTTCGGGGGATTTAGGGGGCTTGAAAAAATCATAGTCTTCATTCAATCAAACAAAATCAACCTTCAAAATATAAAAAAAAATTGTACCTTTGCAGTTCAAATTTTTTTATATAAAAATGTATGAATAAAGTTCGTGCCGTGATAACAGGAATAGAAGGTTATCTTCCTGATTATGTATTAGATAACGAAGAACTCAGTCGCATGGTAGATACCACAGACGAGTGGATAATGACACGCATAGGTATTAAGGAGCGTCATATTCTCAAAGAAGTTGGCGGCGGTTCGTCCGACCTTGCAGTGAAAGCCATCGAAAAACTTTTACTGAAAACGAATACAAAACCCGAAGAAATTGACTTCATTCTTTGTGCCACCGTTACGCCCGATATGCCGTTTCCTGCAACGGCAAATATTATTGCAGATAAATTAGATATTCGCAATGGTTTTGGGTACGACCTCAATGCCGGTTGTTGTGGTTTTTTATATGCGCTTGCAAGTGCGTCCAAGTGGATAGAGGCGGGTGCTTGCAAGAAAGTGATAGTTGTGGGTGCCGAAAAAATGTCTTCCATTGTTGATTATACAGACAGGGCTGTGTGTCCTATCTTCGGAGACGGAGCAGGAGCCGTATTGATAGAGCCGACAACAGAAGAAAATATGGGCATTTTGGATTGCTTATTGTATTCAGACGGTGCGGGTAGAAAACATCTGCATCAAAAAGCGGGCGGGTCTGTCAAACCGGCTTCCCACGAAAGCATTGATGCAAGAGAACATTTTATCTATCAGGAAGGACAGGCAGTTTATAAACATGCTGTTTTGCGTATGTATGAGGTAAGTAAAGAAATTTGCGAAAAAAACAATCTTACCGTTGATAATATTGATTGGTTTGTGCCTCATCAGGCAAATAAGCGCATTATAGATTCTGTTGCAGGTAGGTTGCAGATTGACCCGCAAAAAGTGATGATAAATATTGAACGGTTTGGCAATACAACTGCGGCAACACTGCCTTTATGTCTCTGGGAATGGGAGAATAAATTAAAAAAAGGCGATAACATTATTTTATCCGCCTTTGGTGCAGGTTTCACGTGGGGAGCAATCTATTTGAAGTGGGGATATGATAGTTGATTTGTTTAAGGTTTAACGTTTATAGTTTAAAGTTTATTTGGTGATTTACTCATGTTACGCAAGTGTTTGCAATATGAGAGATAAACCCAGATTACGCATTAGTTTTTTTTTGAATACATATTGTTGATTTAAAGCATTTTAAACCGCTTTTTTTCTAATGCGTAGCGTTAGAAAAAAATGAGTGTAAATCGGTGAATTACAGCAAATTATAACTAAATATTTTTCTAATGCGTAATTTGGGATAAACATAATTCCGGAGGAATTGCATGTTTGTAGAAAAAGAAACCTTTGCTCCGATGTTCGACTCCGAAGGAGTCGTATGTTTGCGGAACGATTGATTTTCTATAAACGTTTGAACCTTTCGGGTTCAGCAGACTAAGCATTGTCTATTTTTTGTTTTTTATGTAAAACAGTTAATTTCAATCTTTTATTGATACGAGTGCCGTTTGGGGTTTATAAGAAAGGCGATAATTTGAAATGCACCCTCAATTTGCGTAACATGGGTGATTTATTTAAACCTTAAACCTTAAACTTTAAACGTTAAACTATAAACGTTTAAACTATAAACGTTAAACTATAAACTATAAACTATAAACTATAAACTATAAACTTTTATTCTATTTTGATTGCACTATTTTCTTTTACCTGCATCAAACCTGTAATCATTACGGAATCGCCCACTTGTAAACCTGATAAAATTTCTATCTTGTTATTGGAGCGGAAGCCTGTGGTAACCGTTTTGGATTGTGCCTTGCCGTTGGATACAAGCCATACTTTTTTTCCGTCCATATCGGGGACGATTGCTTCGGTAGGAATTAAAATCACGTTTGACGCTGTTTCTGTAACCAAGGTTAAACGGACAAACATTCCGCTTTTTAAAATACCTTTTGTGTTTTTATATTTTCCTCTTATAAGGACAGTCCGAGTGGCAATATCTACTTTTGGGTCAACGGCATACACAATGGCTTCGTATTCTTGGTCAGAAATTTCCGTTTTAAATACTATTTTTTTTCCGACCAGCGAAGCAGACGCATATTTTTCGGGAATGGAAAATTCTACTTTCAATTCGTTTTGGTCAGTCAGATGTCCTATGCTTGTATTGGGCTGCAAATAACTGCCTATGCTTACGTTGCGAAAACCAATTGTGCCGCTAAAAGGCACTCTAATTTCCGTTTTGGCTATCTTGGTTTTCAACAATTCTATGTCTGCCAGCAAGATGTTGTAATCGGTTTGCACTTGGTCAAATTCTTCTCGGCTCACTGCATCTTTATCCAACAATATTTTTTGCCGTCCCAAGCGTTCTGAAAGTAGTTTTAATTGATATTCAGCACGTTTTAATTGGGCTTGCAAGTCGGTATCTTCCACTTTCACCAATAGTTGGTTTTTAACAACAGACTTCCCCTCCTCAAAATAGACCCCAACCACTTTTCCCGCTATTTCGCTGATAATTTCCACCTCTTCGTTTGCCAACAAAGTACCTACCGCCTGAATACCGTTGCTAAATTCGGCTTTATTCACCACAAATACTTTGGCAGAAATAGCCGCATTTCCGCCTTTTCCCATCTTGGAATTATCCGCCTTTACATCATGGTTTTTTGAAAAAAACAAGGCATACATTCCGTAAACCACAACCGCCAAAATGGGCAATCCAATATAAATAACTTTCTTAATCTTCATTTTTGAAGTTTTTTTACGAGGTGCAAAGGTACTATTTTTCTTTAACCGTTTTAACTCTGGTTCTTGGTCTGGCTTTGGTTTGTTGGTTGGCATCTGTGATGCCGTCAAACGGTGGCTTAGCGTTGGCAGTATCCTTTGGCTGTTCTTCGATAACATGTTCTTTATCAAAGGGGCGTTTGCCAAAAATATCTTCCAAATCTTCTCTGAAAATAACTTCTTTTTCCAAAAGTTGCATCGCTAATTTTTCTAAATTAGTCCGCTGACTTTTCAAAATAGAAATCGCTTTTTGATAGGCATTTTCTATCAAATTATATACTTCTTCGTCAATTATTTGTGCTGTTTTTTCGCTGTACGGACGGGTAAACGAATATTCCTGCTGACCAGAGGAATCGTAATAACTAATATTTCCTACCTTTTTATTCAATCCATAATAAGCGACCATGGCATACGCCTGTTTGGTAACCCGTTCTAAATCGTTTAACGCACCTGTTGAGACTGTTCCAAAAACGAGTTCTTCGGCAGCACGTCCGCCAAGCGTGGCAGAAATTTCGTCAATTAATTGTTCTTTATTGGTGATTTGTCTCTCTTCGGGCAAATACCAAGCCGCTCCCAGCGATTTTCCACGCGGAACTATCGTTACCTTTACCAAGGGGGCTGCATGTTGCAACATCCAACTAACGGTAGCATGTCCCGCCTCGTGAAAAGCAATTACCTTTTTTTCTTCGGGAGAAATAATTTTAGAGCGTTTTTCCAGCCCGCCCACAATACGGTCAACGGCACTGAGAAAATCCTGCTCGTCTATTTCTTCTTTTCCATTTCGAGCGGCGATTAAGGCTGCTTCGTTGCAAACGTTGGCAATATCTGCACCCGAAAATCCCGGCGTTTGTTTGGCAAAAAACTCCAACCGCACGCTTGTTGATAATTTTAAATGTCGGACATGCACTTTAAATATGTCCAATCGTTCCTCTAAATCGGGCAGTTCCACGTGAATTTGTCTGTCAAAACGACCTGCCCTCAACAATGCCTTGTCTAAAATATCTGCTCGATTTGTTGCTGCTAAAATAATAATTCCTGCGTTGGTAGAAAAGCCATCCATTTCGGTAAGTAACTGATTTAATGTATTTTCTCGTTCATCGTTTCCCCCTGTGATTGAGTTGCGGCTACGGGAACGACCTACGGCATCAATTTCATCTATAAAAATAATGCAGGGAGCCTTACTTTTGGCGGTTGCAAAAAGGTCTCTCACCCGCGATGCACCCACTCCGACAAACATTTCTACAAAATCAGAGCCGGAAAGCGAAAAGAACGGAACTTTTGCTTCACCAGCCACAGCCTTTGCCAACAAGGTTTTTCCTGTTCCGGGAGGTCCCACCAACAAAGCACCTTTGGGAATTTTTCCGCCAAGATTGGTGTATTTTTTAGGATTTTTCAAAAAATCAACAATTTCAACCACCTCTTCTTTGGCACCTTCCAAGCCCGCAACGTCTTTAAATGTGATGGA
>JGI20166J26741_11600362_pt1 | contig 11685 bp, 12 predicted proteins | sample TergutCu122P5_FD_26741 | JGI IMG/M metagenome (IMG submission 26741) | reverse complement strand
TGCTGTGGCATATGTTAGTGAGTGTTGGACATTGCTGTGGCAGATATTAGTGTCTGTCAGACACTGCTGTGGCATATGTTAGTGGGTGTTGGACACTGCTGTGGCTGATATAGTGTCTGTCAGACACTGCTGTGGCATATGTTAGTGGGTGTTGGACACTGAAGTGCCAGAATTTGTGTCTGTTGCACATGGCTTCTCTTCTGCAAAGGAAGGTGCCATTTTCAGACATGACAGAGAGGTCGACCTGTAATTTTATTCAAGTTTTTCAGCAGAATGTATTGCCAATGTATCATGCAGAAATTACAAAAATTAGGAACTGTAATTACAATTAAAGAGTATTTTCTGTGTATTCTTACCCCCATTGTTCCTTAACTATTATTAATGTGTCTCTTTTTTTGTTTTAATGACAAAGACTTGCCATTGTGTTATAACAGAATAAAAGCTGTACAGTTGTAAGAGTTGTTTCAGGTGATTTGTCAGCTATATCAACTTCTTGAACTACTTAACACATAATGAGTCTTATATGCTGTGGAGAAGACAGCATGAAAGCATTTGTATATATTCTGTTATTCATCTGGAGGTAATGAGGAATATCAAAAAAGCTTTTGAACAATACCAATCCTTTCAGGCTGTATCTGATGGGCCCATTGGAGGAGTAGGTTCTATCTTTTTCTGTCTTCCACTTGAAGCTAGAGGTGGATCCAGCTTCTACAACATTTTTTTGGGCATGAGACAGTGGCCATTGTCCAGAAATCCACTATCATCTATGACTGTATAAATTGTCAGAATCTTTTGAAGTTATGTAGAAACTTTTTTGCTTTGTCCATGTGTCAAACCAAGTTCCTCTTGAATACAATCCAGACACTTTGCACTGATGTGGTTACCATTCTGTGCTTTAATTTAACTCCTTTTCTTCACATCACTGCAACATTTTGCTGATACACTTGTCCCAATCTGCTGGCAGTGTTGTTGCAACAAGATGCAGGGCAGAAAAAGCTGAGGGATACTAAATATTAACACACAAGCACTTGTAGTTTTATTGCCAGTTGTTACAACACAGGACTTGCTCCTTGCTGGTCTCTTGGTTGTAACACCAAAAATTTGTCAAGCTTGTATAGCTGAGCAAATTGTAATGTTCTAGATTTATGTGTGGGTGGAGGTAGCGTAAATCTTAACTACTGCTTTGTGGCCTGGGACTTTTTGTTTTTGTATCCCTGGGTAAATTTTGAGTTAGTACATTACAATATGTCAGCCAATTTTGCCAGCTTCTGAGTATGTGCCTACTTATTTTTCATGACCATCAGCCAATCTGATGTGATGTATGTGTACGGGCGTCTGGGTGTTTGTGGGTGTTGTGGTTGGCGGGAGGATTATTAATTGGAAAACTTAGTTACGACACAGGTACCGTATGTTTTGAGTACTGTTGCCGCGTTGTGTCAATGGACTTTGTTCATAGATGCCAGCACGGTGTAATGCTGTGTTACCAGGCGTAGTTGTAAAGTACAAAGTAATCTGTGACATAATCTGTGTCTGTGACTAACACTGACAAGGCAGCCGAAACTCGTGCAGATTACCGCGATTGAACACGTCACTTCAAACACGTAGCCAATGAAAAAGATTGTACGATCACCTGAGAGATGTGATGTTGACGGTGGGTGGTTAATGTTGTGGAGCGAAATGTTGACCTTTCGCACACAGGCAGCGTGTTTATTTTAGTTCATCTGATGGCGTTTTGTAACATACTGAGATTAACGAACGTTGCACTTTACTTAGTAGCGTTTATTTTCGCCGTCTATAGTAGTGAAAGTGAAATAGGTAACCTTCCGTTCTGCGATCCTGACAAGTTGACAACACAACACAAGTAAGTTTGTTGTTTTGGTATTCTAGGATGTCAGTAATGGTTGTTCCTGAAGTAGAATATAATACTTGTGCGTTCAGTATTCGTGTTACAAGGAATGGGTTAGTACGTATTTTTACGTGACGGAAATCTGATATAACCGACATTCGCTAAGTGGTAAGTTCGTGTGTCGTAAACATTATAGTCAACATTTGGGAAAATATGGATATATTCTACACAAACATGCTAATTGAAGGGAATTTTTAATTGAAGATTTCAAAAGCAGTTAAGTAAATATAAAGAAGTTATAATAGCACGAGTTAGGGTAGTCTATAAGTTTTTCCAAAAGTAGTTCGAACGTGTGAAGAGTGAAAAAAAATTGTCAGAGAGTGGGAACTTTTGCTGTCTTTTATGAGTGTAACCGATACACTTGTCAGAAAGGTAGATAATGATAATTATAGGTGTGAGCTTGAGAGGTACATTATCTTCATTGATTATGTCTCAGTCAGTATAAGTAGAACTCGTCCTAAACGAAACCGTAGGTGAAGCAGAATCTGTTCAGATAATTATTACAGCAAGATAGTGATATAGCTTAAAATGACAAGAATGCAGAACACATTACTTGCAGTAGTTCCCATTGGTTTCACAATAGCAGAGTCTTGTCCCTCACAGCCTAAATTGCTAGCAGCTCTTGTTATTAATAGATGACTGCCTGGAGAGATTCATTAAGTTAGCTGCTGTTCCCCCAAAGCTGAATGATATAATTGGAGGTATGTTCCCAGATAATTATAAAATGATGTGAAAAATGAATATTCATTGTTACTGTCTTATGTAAAATATACAAGCAATACAAACACGTTACATTATTAAATATGCAAAAAAGGGTTTTAACAGAAATGCATTATGCAAACAGCGGGAGAATAACATTTTTCTTGCCTTTGTGTTCTTGTCCCCTTTCTCCTCTGCTGTTGGCTGAAAGATGCCAGGATATTGAGGTGGGTTGAAGCACGTTTTGTGGGGATAGAAGGAAAAATGATGGTAAATGGGACTGGGGGATCAGGAGGATCTTCAGCATGATCATCATATAGGGGGGTACAATGGTTGGGGCAGTGATTTGGAAGTGCATCTTGGAGGGAATTTTGGCTTGGAGGGTCCAGGTTTCTTCAGCTATCCACTGAACTATGAGCTGCTGCTTTCTTCCACCTATTCAGAGTATAGCAAGCACAAATCTTTCTTGATGCACCTTTCATTTTGGAAGTTCATTCGAAGTTGGGGTTATGTTCAAAAATTGCCATTGCTGTGTTTAATGCTAAGCTATTATGGCTGGAAGAGGTGGGGTGTCTGAATTGCTGCTGTCTTCATCTTCCTTCCATTTCTCTTCAATTATACCCTTGCTGAAAGTGACACCACCACCCATTGCTTCCCTGCCATGTTTCATTGCCGGAACCCTTACCATTCTGTGACGTCTGCAAACAAACTGGAGGTCTTGGCTTGGATGTCACACTGTGGTTTCTCAGACTGTGGTACATGTACCACTTCTTGTACATCAACCATAGTTTACTGGTACACATCCTTAGTAGAAAATTAAAATACAAAAAGGATAGGAATTTTTAAAATAAACAAATAAAACATAAGTGGCATATACAGCATTGTGGCGCATGCTGGTGGAGGAAAAGACTCAGAACAGGGAATGCACAAATGTGAAATGAACTCAGGAGAAGGCAATGGCAAACCACTCCTAGACAGTAACTCTTGCCTCGAAAATCTTCAACTGGATCTCCAGGAGTCTGAACAGACTCTAAGGACTACTACTACTACTACTACTACTACTACTACTACTACTACTACAGCATTGCTGGGAACATATAACGCATCCCTGCTGTCCACCAGTCTTTCCAATTTCATCTTGTTTATTGAAAGACAAAAAAGTATTGATGGCACATTGAAATTGTTAATTCTGAATTCCGGCCAATTATGTAGACTGATGGTGTTAAAAGAACAAGGTGCTGAGGAAAGTATATCAGCTTTAGAAAGAGCAAAAGGAGGATGGAAGGGGGGTCATGTGGCATGCCTGAAAGAGAGAAAGAGCACTTGGAAGACCTAGGCCTAGGTGGGAGGATAATACTAAAATGGATCTGAAAGAAATAGGATGGAAGGGCATGGACTGGATTTTTCCGGCTTATGATAGGGACCAGTGGCAAGCTGTGAACACTGTGATGAACCTTGGGTCCAATAACAGGCAGGGAATTTCTTGACTGGCTGAGGAGCTATCAGCTTCTGAAGAAGAACTCTGCTGCATGGAGATAATCTCTTCCATGTAGATATAAGTCAAGGCAATTGTAAGTAATACATATTCAAAATAATTTGCCATTGTTCATTTATGGCACTGTTTTGACTGTATTTCCACAGATTATGTTCTGTTGTAGTACAAATTTTAGTATAAATAATTATTTATTTCTTTTAATTTTGAAGTTTAATGAGTTGTTAGCAGTTAGTATGCACAGACGGAGAGACCGGTGAACATGGTTGCCAACCGTATAACCTACCATAAGTATGATATGTAGAATTGTAATGTATAAATGAGCTTAGTAAAAGGATATACCATAAACATAATTTGAAGCCAAGTTGAGTTTTAATTTGAAATATAATGATTGAATGTAGTGTTGTCCCTGATTAATTGGTTAAAGAAAATATCACTGTGTAGAGAATTGATTAATTGCACTCAAGTGCTTAGTCATGATACCTGCATGAATATGTATTTTGTGTCTCTGCTTACATTGTATATATTCTGGGATGTGAATCTTAAAAAGTGTTGTTGCTGAACTTTCGTTTCACGTTCAGTAGGCTTCATTGAGCTTAACATGTGTGCAGGTTGGTATTTGTGAGTACACTAGATGGACGGCTGTCAGCACTAGATCCATCCAATGGGGGTTCGGTTAACTGGAGTATCGACACTGGACCTGGCCAGATGCTGTCTTCCAGCATACACAGGCTTGAGGTAACAACATTATGCATGATTTTAATGCTTTTGCATTGATAATTTGTTATCTTAACACTGTTCATGATACGGCCTCATGAAGTAGATCATTTGGGTAAGCAGTAAAGAAGGGGTTTTTTGTCATCGATGATGATGATGATGATGATGACAGTGGGATTCATTTTTTGACTATTTATGTGCTTACTCAGGAGCTTAAAATCATTTATTGGAACAGCACAGAAAATACAACCCATATAGTTTTAATGTAGTTTAAAACAAATTAATTTAAAGCACAATTGATTGGTTCCTGAATACATCAGGGTCTCTTCAAACATTTTAAATCTTCTCTTCATATAGCATAAGTTATGCTTGAAAAACTAATGTCTGACAGGGGAAATGACGACTATGATGATGATGATGATGATGATGATAGCAACATAATAGAAAATAACAAGAACAGGGGTGCACAAGTTCCAGGGGACTAAATTTTTTGTGATGGTGCCTACAATTTTCAGCATAACTGTGTCACTTTCTCCCCACATTAAAAATGCGTGTCAGTTTATATACACCAAACACAAGGCACCAGATAATAGGTTCACAGGTAGCTCCAGAGTTGTGTGTCCTCATTATGGATCTTGTTTCATGTCATTCTTTCTAGTGCCTAGAATTGTGTTGTGGCTTCCAGATGTCTAGAGAATTTGTTGACACCCATACAGCAACAACAGTAATGATGACGACAATGATGATCAATATATATGCATCACCGCATTCCTGTCAGCTTATACCACATGATTTCATGAAGTTGTCTAATACATATGTGATGTAAGAGGTTTGTTTTATAGTACATGGAAAATTTGTCACATTTCTGTTGCAGTTGACTGATAATGGACAGTTTGTGCGTATGATCCCTTCACTTAGCGGAGGTATATACAAGTTCAATGGCAGTAGCATTGAGCCAATTCCTGTTACAGCTGAACAGTTGCTTAAGTCTACTCCCTTTACATTCTCCAGCAACCTGGCTATCTCAGGTTAGAATAGTCATATTATTGTGGTTAATTGGTCAATTTTGGAAATAACAGAATAACAGTTAAACTAACTTTAGCCTCTAACAGATTTAGTTTCAGTGTTGGAATTTTACTTTGTGTCCTGCGTTTTGAAACACATGTGAAGTCTGAAATGCAGCATTACAGAAAAGAAATTGTATTTAATACACTGTTAAAGCTGCATGGACCAAAAACTGAATATATGAGAATGAATCCATCTACTAACATATGGAATTGTGCAGTAGTCTGTATTCATTAGTATTTGTTTTCATTTCTTTGCAGTTACATTATTTCTCACCTATCATGTCAGTTATAAGAAAATTATATTATGGCCTGCTTTAAAAAGAACCAGAAACTTTTGATAACAGCTGTAGGTGACAGTCCCTAGAACACACTTGTAATAATGAATGTCTTTTCCTGTCAGATTCTGTTCACCTTCAGTCATTTTCAACACTGCACCAACTCCTGGTACACAAACAATAAAATGGCACATGTTAGTTTATTCCTTTTCTATACACAGGCTATGTTTGGCTCTTTATTCATTTAGTTGCAGCTGCTAAGGTACACATTTCAATTTTCTTTCTCAACTGACACACGATGAGAACACTGTACTTGACTTTTTTAGAATGAATTATAAAAGGCAACAGCTGACAAGGACAATATTTAGTTAATACTTGATGGTGATTAAGAGGTGAGTGAGCATGACTGTATATGATACTGACAAGAACGATGACATGACAGGAGAGCCTCCGGTTTCTTTGCACCAGGTGGCATTGAAGTGAGGTCAATGCATGGATCAGACAAGTGGGTATGCATAACCAAATCACAGAAGACAGCTTTGAGAGTAGTGAGATGACCAAATTCTCACAAGCAGCACCAGGTATTGCAAGATGGGACTAACAGCACTGGCCATCAGTTCACTGATGATAGGCTGGTAAAAGACAAAAGTGGCAACCCATATAAGTACCAACTTCATGCATTGTTTTCATGTTGTATTTTATAGTTGTTATTACTGTGTTCACGGAGATCGGTCGCTGCTATCTGCAGTATTTGGACATGCTCTTGCTCTGCTAGTGGAGGAGACCAATTGACACTGTCTACAGTACTTAAACACGTTATTGCTCTGATGGTAGATGAGACCAATTGACACTATCAGCAGTACTTGGAAATGTTATTGCTGTGATGGTGGTTGAGACCAGTTGACATTGTCAGCATTACTTGGAGATGTTATTGCTCTGATGGTGGAGGAGACCAGTTGACTCTGTCAGCAGGACTTGGTTGTTTTATTGCTCTGATAGTGGAGGAGACCAATTGACACTGTCAGCAGTGCTTGGATGTGTTATTGTTCTGATGATGGAGGAGACCAGGTGGCACTGTCAGCAGCACTTGGACATGTTATTGTTCTGATGGTGGAGGAGACCAGTTGACACTGTCAGCAGTACTTGTATGTGTTATTGCTCTGATGGTGGAGGATATCAATTGACACTGTCAGCAGCACTTCGACATGTTACTGCTCAGATGGTGGAGGAGACCAGTTGACACTGTCACCAGCACATGGACACATTACTGCTCTGATGGTGGAGGAGACCAGTCAGTACTCTCAGCAGGTTGACAGTGGAGTTTTGACAGCTGTGATGTGGAGAGAGAAGTAAGATATACTCCTACTGACAAATGTACACCATCCACCAGCTGACATGTTGCATAGTGATAGAGAGAAAGATGGTGAACGGTAGCTGAGTACAATATTGAACATGGAAGAACACAAGAGAACTATTTAGTCACTGCTTATACTTGGCAGTTTTGAACAGCTTCCTCTTCCTGTGTTGCCAGAATAACTCACAGAGACTTCAACTTTACCACGTGTAGAACTTGGATAGGAAGACTGGGAATTTACCTCACCCAGAATGAGCCTTAGCAGGCCGTTTGTTTGGGAGGGACAAATTACTCAACTTGAGGTAAATTGTAGTAATCATTGGCCAAGTCAGTCTTCCAGAGCATTTTTCTGCCTTTGTTCCACGCGAGGAATAAAAAAGGAAAATATGTATGAAGTGTAAAGAAGTGTAGCATATGACTCAGTAGTGGTGAGTGTTTAAAAATATACATAATTGCCCAGTCTGACACAACTTTTTATTGTATAAAATATATATCTAAATGATATTGAAATGATAATGAGAGCTGCATGTTTCATCTTTCCTTTTTGAGCCATCTTCAGGCTGTAACTCTTGGATATTTCAATATACAATTGACACTGCTTTTAAGTATGAGATCTCATTTACATAAATTCTACTGGTATGCTAGGATATAACATATAAAATAAAACATGGAATATAAAAATTACTTGTAAAATTACATAAGGTAAGAAGATAAAATGATGTGGATAAAATAGAGTCTTCTTTAGTGAAGAGTATATTATAATTCTTGTGAAATCTGTTTGTCATGGGCCTTTTCTCATCTAACAACCTATACCAGAAGATAATACATCTCCACAAAATGTAATAATACATCTGTACACAGAATAAATACTCCATATACAACCACAAGAAAAGGCCCACAACAAACAGATTTCAAAAGAATTATAATATACTCTCCACTAAAGATGATTGTATGTTATCCATATCATTTTATCTTATTACCTTATGTAATTTTACAAATAATTTTATATTCTATGTTTTATTTTATATGTTATATCCTAGTATACTAGAAGAATTTATGTAAATGAGATCTTGTACTTCAAAGCAGTGTCAATTGTATATTGAAATATCTAAGAATTACAGCCTGAAGATGCCCTAAAAAGAAAAGCAGAAACATGTGGTTGACATTATCTTTTAAAAATCATTTAGATACGTATTTTATTCAACTAAAAGGTGTGTTAGACTGTCAAATTACATATATTTTTATTTACCGAAAACACACGGGGATGCCTCACTTGAAAAAAAAAAGTGGTGAGTGTTTGAAGGCTTTCAGAACCAGAAAACATGTCACCAGACGGGTACATAACAGAGAAGATTTATGTTAGTTTGTTTAATGTAGCCCCCTTCTGAGTAAACTAATGGCAGGGAGCATGCAGACGACTAGGCTGCCACAGCTACGATTTTAGTACCGGGTGTGGTTAGCCAGTGTTTGAAATTTTAGCAGTTTAGCTCTTTGATTTGAACTTTGAACCACCCGTATGATGCAAATGGTGTCTTGAATAGTTGGTCTTTTTATTTGGGGGCTGATGAGGGAATTTCTAGCTTTCATGCAACCTGAAGGTCTATAATAATTACAGTGTCCCACTACTAGATTCTGTACTTAGTAGCCAGACCTTTTTTTTAACCTCAAAATGCTGCAGACATCAGGCCTGGTGTTGCACCATCTCTCACACACTGTATGTACATTGTGTTGCTATTTTTGGGCGTGCTTTGTGTGACTAAGTTTCCATACCACAAGTATTTGATGTGCTCTGTTTGGCAGACTAATTATTAAGGCAGTGTAAATCTCCCCCCAACCCCCCACGATTTTCTGCATATGTTACAGGATTTACCAACAAAATTAATTGGAATGATATGTGATTAGAATCATAAAAGCCACAGTCTGTTGTACCCACACATGCATTTTTTTTGGTGATTGTAGAACCCTGTCAATTCTGTCCTCAGTTTGTTTAAAGTGATTTAAATCCTCTGTTGCTTGCAGATTATAATCCATTTTATTATTATCCTCACCCCAGCTACACTTTGGATTCTTTTTGCATCATATCCACATAGGTGCTATACATGCATAGTAACTGCAGAAAAAGGCCATACTTCTGGGTTTGTTTCTGTATTGCTGAATTTTAGTAAAAGCAGTAAATGGTGTCAGAAGATTAATTTTGCTGTCTGTGTTTACATACACACTGCAAAGAAACATACTTAATCTCTGGTTGTAATATTACAGGAGGGAGAGAAACCAGAACTTACGGTGTTATGGTCAGAACTGGTGAACTAGTGTATGAGTGTTCTATGGAAGGCTGCAATAACTCCACAGAAAATTTGACGTCTGATGACATGCTTGTTATTCAGAGGCACACACAGACTGTAAGAGCTGTTGAGGGACGCTCTGGTACTGAAAGGTTAGTATTTTTATTGTTTGTTTATGACAGTAAATGTGAAGCACTGTTGTGCAAAGAAATGGTTGAGGAACATTATTGAAGGGATTTCTGGCGTCTGGTATGGTGTAGAAGACGTTTGAATGTATTGCATTCAAGTACAGAAATTAAAGAGTGACTCTGGGTTTATGATCCTCTCTATGCATAAGTAAAGACATTCTCTGCAGGTGAAGATATTATATGTGATTAAATCCTGGAATTTGTATTTTTAGGTGGAATTTTAGTGTTGGGCAGCATGAACTGAGTTTTATTTCTGAAACTATGGTTGACTGTCACCTGAAAGGTGGAACCCCAGCTGAACTGTCTGATGACTCAGAGCTCAAAGTTATTGTGCCTGAAGGGCTTATCTGTTCTGTCAGAAAATCTTCAGGTGAAATTCTTTGGAAACACAAGGTAATAAAATTTGTGTAATTACCTAGTAGAAATCAGATGTTGAATGACAGTGTATAAATTTCTTGGTTTGATTGACTGAATGTCTAATATGTAAGTCAGATTTTAAATTTATTGAAATGTAAAATGTTTATTCTTTGTAATGACTGAATGGTTCAGTGCATGCATCACTGTTATGACTACAAATGTTTACCATTTTAAATTTCATTGTTTAGTTTGATGCACCTGTTGTGGCAGCATGGTACCTGTTACAAGACCAGATGTACCCAATTGACCTGTTCAGTGGTGCACAGTGGACGTCTGCCAACAATGACCACATGGGCCCGTTAACACCGTCATTGTATATTGGCATGCATAATAGACAGGTGAGTCTGTCTGCTTGTATGTATGTGACTAGTACTTGCTTTACTGACAATGTGCATTTTTTTCCTGAATATTGTAATTGGAATTATCTAAATGTTCCCAATTCTATTGATCAGTTTATGGTTTTTGATGTATTACACTCTTTTATAACTCAGAATCTGTGCCTTTAACCCATTCCTTACATAGTTCCTTCATGTGTCAGGAAATCACGGCTCCTTTGCTGGCGTAAGAATTTTCCCTTTGTCTCATCTTGTTTGTCTTCTGCATACAAATGCTATAATGTATTGCATATTCCTTTTGCCACCAATATCAAATTCTTTTTCAAAGCGCATTCAAAACGCACTTGTGTTTTGAAAAATAATTTAGAATACAGTCTGTTTAGTCATGCACATCTGCATGTTTGCATAAAGAGTGCCCATATTACCTGACCAGTTTGATCAAACTGGACTAGCACTGAATATTATTGGTGTATTTTGATTTGGGTTAGATTAATATTATCCGAAGGATCGATTTACCTAGGGGCCAATCATACTTCTACCTGTATCTTCTGTCTTTTGCCAGCTTGTGATAGAACTTTATACAGGAGCATTATTTTATCTGATGCCTTGCATCTAGTCTTCACGTACTCCATTTCATGTGACAGCAGGCAGCCAATTACTCACTGTTGTTGCAATTTACCAAGAGTTAAGGTTCACACATTATTATGCAGTGAATGGCATTTAATATTAGTTTTTACATGCCATATTTGGGAGCATGCATTGGCACAGTTGGTTGAGGCACTGTGCTAGAAGCCAGAAGGTCATGGGTTCGATTCCCGATGGTGTCATTGGAATTTTTCTTTGACATAATCCCTCAAAATATTGGCATCGAAGACTCCCAGGGGAATAGAATAGTAGATCAGAAGCAAGTACTGAAAATTTGGGAGAATTATGTTACAGAACTATATGATCGA
>JGI20166J26741_11600251_pt1 | contig 11687 bp, 9 predicted proteins | sample TergutCu122P5_FD_26741 | JGI IMG/M metagenome (IMG submission 26741) | reverse complement strand
GGTGTAGTACGAGGGGTGCTAATAAGGTCTTAGCCCGACCAGGAAGGAAACAATCTACGGCGATCAAACTCGGGATTTACTCAACATACTCCACACGAAGCTCAATACACTTCTTAGCCCTTTGCTCTAACTTTTGCAAGCCACTCAAAAAAAAATCAGAATGTTGTCCGTCCAACCAGGTCTCCGCGGCAGCAATGACCTCCGCGTCGGACGAAAAATGGCGACCTTTAAATTGTTTTTTTCAGTCCAGGGAACAGGCGGTAGTCCGACGGGGCCAGACCCGGAGAATAGGGTGGGTGATAAAGACACTTGAAGCCCATGTAGGCCAGTTTCTTCCGGGTTGCAAGTGCCTGGTGAGCCGGGGCATGGTCGTGCAAGAACAAGACCCCCTTGGCGACCTTTCCGCAGCGTTTTTCCTTCAAAATGCCCTTCGATTGCACCAGCAGAGATGAGAAATACTCCGCGTTGATAGATAGTTTGGCCCTTTGGAAGATAATCAATGAGGAGGATGCCGTCTTGATCCCAAAAAATCGAGGCGAGAAGTGTTCCAGCGGATTTTTGCACTCGGAATTCTTTGGGGCGGGGTGGGCCGCTATGCCGCCACTCAGTTGATTGTTGCTTTGTCTCCGGGTCATAGTGATGTAACTAGGTTTCGTCCATGGTCACCAATCGCGACAGGAAATCATTTCGATCGCGCCGAAAAAATTCCAGAATTTGCTCAGACGGCTGGTACCGTTGACGTTTTTGATCCGCGTTCAGGCATTTCGGGACCCACTTTGCGGAGAGCTTCCGCATGTCCAAATCTTCATGAATGATGGACCCAACCCGCTCACGTGAGACGCCCAGTTGCTCGGCTGTTGATTTAGCCGAAATCCGGCGGTCTTCCAAGATTAGCTCGTTAATCTGATCAATAATCTCCGGAGTGGTCGCAGATGGAAAAATCACGTTTAAACTGGGCCACCCAGTTTTTGACGGTGGCATACGATGGTGCAAGTTCCCCTAATGTTTCCATCAGAATGGCGTGAATTTCCTTCGGCGCCTTGCCTTGCAGGGAAAAAAAAAACTTAATGACAGCTCGCGTCTCGATATTGAAATGGTGCGCATCGCCTGACATGCTTCCTTTCAACCTCTGTAACAAGAAAAGACTTGCAATTCGGCACATGAACATACCCCTTTCCAACGACACTGTCGATTCCGTCCTACGACATCGGGAAGTAGGTCGGGCTAAGGACTTATCAGCACCCCCCTCATAGTATACGTCAATGTACACATGACTAGTTCCACATCTGTATAAGATCAAAGGAATGTGAAATGAATCAATGAATGACTTACCTAAGGCCACAGAACACAAAGCTATTCCTATTTTATTTGCTGATGATACCCGTATATTAATTACAAGCCCTAATAATATTCAATTTCAAAGTGATCTTAATGTAGTTTTTGGATAAGTAAATAAGTGGTTCAAAGCTAATATGCTTTCCTTGAATTTTTACAAAACTTATTTCATTCAATTTACTAATAAAGATACACATGCTTCTGACATACAAATTACGTATGAAGGTAAACAGATTTGTACAGCTAATGAAACAAAAATTCTTGGGCTATTTATTAATAATACTCTTTCTTGGAAAACACATATTGAATAGATTAAGTTTAACTAAGCTCAGCTTGCAATGCTATGCAGTCAGTCAAACCATATATATCAATAAATACTCTGAAAATGCTTCAGGTTCATTTGCACTTACTTTTCCTTTAATAACTAATCTACATTTTAGATCATGTTGTATATATAACATAACCACATGAATGAACCAATCTTTATCTGTTACGCAGTGATGTAAATTATTTTTTGTTCAGTAAGTACTGTATCCTTTTGTTTTATGTTATTATTTGTTATATTAAAATAATTTATATTATGTTAATTCCTCAAATATCATAATAGGCCTAGTCACTAAAATTGTTGTACACTTTTATACCATCTTCACTTCTTGACTTCTTAAGCAAGTACGACTATTTCCATATCCATATGGATTTTGTAATCCTCTAAGGATTCACAGAATGAAAATAAATGATATGATATGACAAGGTAAATATATGGTAAAGACTGTGCTATCATTTACCTTTATTGTTAGAAGTCATTAACACTATTTACACTCACTCCTCACTAATTAGACGAAGTCTTTATTGAATTCTGCAACAGTTTGCAGTTTGGCAGAAGAGGGAGGAGGAGGAGGAGAAGGATCATCTGAAAGGGTACGAGTTGCAAAGGATAGGACATATGGCCTTAAACCTACAACATTCATGCTCATAATGATAAAATGTAAATGTTTAATGTATACCCTCATAAAGAACATCATCTATATTCATCAAAAACCTAAAGAAACTAAAACTTAACCATCGGCATGTATTGTGTAATACAACCCATACTACCAAAAGAGCATTGTCACACAATTAAATTGAGATGCATGCCACTTATTTTTATACATTAGTGTGTACCCGGGCACACCCCTGGATGCATGCCTATGGTGACTCCCATGCATTAAATAATATGACCGCCTGGGAAGACTCTGGGATGCAAAGATCCAAATGTGCCTCGATGTTACATTGTATGTATATCTCCTATCCTGTTTTAATATACAATGTAATTTCATGTACCATGTTGTTGTTATTTTTCATTTTCCCAACAAGTTACCATTTTTATGATGCACATTTTCCACAGACCTACAACCATATTCAACTTTGGAATCCTTTGGCACTCCTGCTACTCCATCCTCACACATACACAATGCTTGTACTGTTCAATGGAGATTTGGTCACAGAGGTTGATGGGAACTGGTAAATTTGTATTTACAATATTAAATGTCTGCAAGTGAATAGAGAAGTCAATATATGCTGGCAATAAGCATGTCAAGGGTTAAAAAAATAGACAGCAGAAAATTATACACAAATCTTTATTAACATATAATTCAAGCAATAAAAAAGAGGACAGCACAACAGTATATATGAAATCTGTGAATGACTTTGCATAGCATTTGCATAATATTAAATAGTAAGTATTTTCTGTGGTTAGTTTAAACAACCACGACATTTCAAGTGTCTCACTTACCGTAACATTCAATATAAAGAGACAATAGATGTCAACCAGCAGAAACGTTTTCAAGTGACAGATTGTAATAACTGTGTTGGGGATAACCATAAATGTGGTTACCATTAGTAACAAATATCAGCTACTAATATACATGTTTAATTGCATAGAAAATGAAGCTGAGCCTGAATAGACAGAGTATCCCAAATATCCTGAGTCATTTTGTTTAAGTACATTTTACACTACTTGCTAGTTATGACTGACTCCTTAGCCGATTATACGCTGCTCAAATAAGTGCAGTCGCAGACCTACATATATCAAGAAGGCCAAAAGGACTGTGTGTATAAAACATAAAAACCTTTTACAAAAATGACGTACGCTACCTTTGGGACATTCTGCAAATATCAAGATGAAATCATCATGTATTTAACTATACTTCAAATATACTCTCTACAGACAGGCAACCTCTGAGATTTCAGAAATAGATATATAAAGGACGATATTCCATACTACAGGGTTTATCACATACCTCATATCTGTAACATGACAGAAACTTAAAGAGTTTAAATGGCATTATCACACATAACCAAATATGGTCCTTTGCAAATGTATGTCACATGGAGGTTGCCCACATAATTCACATCAAAGGCCTGTGACACTATTCATTTCTTCCTCTGACCTCTCAAACCCTGCAATGTGACGATACCAAGGGACTGTGCACCATTTATTGTATAAGGCAGTGATTCCCACCCGTGCAGTCAGAAACGAACTTCATCACAAACCAAACATATATTATTACAAGTTGTACAGTGACCACCAACTTCCATTTTTTCTCACTGAACAAAGTACCAAAAACAAAATGTAATGCTTTCCACAAACTGGCTCAATCCCTATCTAAAGATTATAGGAAAAGAGATGCCTACTGCATGCATAGTACGGAATTTGCAAGCTGTATGCAGCCATTGATAAATATGCTTGAAACAAAGAAGTGACAGTAAACTGCATATTGGGCTCTAGTCTGGAAAAAATCAAGCTTTCCTGTGAGAGTAAATACCATTTAACAAGTTTCGTGTTTGAGCCTCTACTCCCCTCAAGTGGTTAATATGAAGGCAAAAACAGCTTCAACTTTACTTTATGCTTCTTCACCCCTTTTCCTATCATCATCTGTCCTCTGTAGTCCCATGTAAGTACTTCCTTAATTTTCAATATTCTCACAGCCCTTTTCAGGTTAAGCAATTCAATACTTACTTTATTCCTGCTCCTAACAGCCCCTCCTTTCATTTCATTTTACTTTTTTTTATTTACATTTAATCCATTCTACCCACCTTCCTTCCTTCCTTCCCCATTTCCCCCTGCTGAACTTCTGCCATGTATGGAACTGCTATATATTTTTACTTTCAGTCCACAGCCACAGTTCCGGTCTTCCACTCTATCTGAACCATTTTTATCTACACTGAGCTTGCTCTCTTACACTAAAACGGATGCAGCACATTTTTCTGAAAAACTGATACCTGTCTACAAAACCATGTGGCATCATGTCACAGAAGATGGAAATACATATGCATAGTCACCAATATGAAAACATTAAACCTCACAAGTAATCAGTATCATCATAATACACTAACAGCAATTTCTGCAAAATATATAAAAAACACATCAAAAGTCATCTCAAATATAACACTGCAAATATTAATAAATGAAATGACTGTAAACAAATTCTCATAAATATAATAACTTATGTACATACAATATGTGTGTGTGTGTGTTTTGGGGTAAGTACTCAAAGACCACACATAATCAGTAATTCAAATTTACAAAAAGACAGACTTGAAATACAAGTGATGAATCATGGCACATACAGAATAAATATCTTAATTAAGGTGTTCACATGAACAGCACTTCAAGGGAATATTGCTAAATGGTCAAGACGTCCCTTGAATGTTATTATTAATACCTTTAAAAACATGAGGGACAGAAGTCTCACAAAAATTCCAACAAAAATCACATGTCATGGTTTAGGTGGTTAATCACTGTGTAGGCTCGGGTTCAATCCCACGGCAGGCCAATGAGATTCATGGTGGAAAAAGTTGCAATGAGGGTTTTCAACAGGTACTGCGGTTTTCCCATCTATATCATTCCACCAATGCTCCATACTCATTGACTCACCTATCATTGACGCTATCATCAACAGAGAGTGTCATTAAATAACACATTTAAAAAATCTTTTGTACAAATTGTACCTAGTTGGTCAGCCCTTGAAGTAGTAGGGTAATTACCATTAAATAGAGAAATAATTTTTTACCATATGGAAGAACATGATTAAATATAAAAATTGACTCCTGCTACTCATATTTTTAAAGAAAAATGTATAATACTAACTTTATAAAATATATGGATGCATATATGCATGTGTGTGTGTGTGTGTGTGTGTAAATGTAAATATATATATATATATATAGGTGATTCAGAAGAAAGCCATCGAATTTAATATGGTATATTAATAAACTGGTTCTGACCCATTGTGCATGCATGCATGTGCGCGCGCGTGCACGCACACACATACACACACACACACACAAAATCATATCAACATGATTCCAGTTACAAAAGTTTAAAGCACCAAAGTATTTTGAAAGCAAGAGTAACAAATACCACAAATGGGAGATTTAATAAAAAATTTCACAACTTTAATGTCAGGCTACGTTAACAGTAATTTCATACTGAAACACATCACAAATCTGTCTTTAAATGGCACTCAAGTCACAGGCAAATTACTTACTTTCAAACTATCACGGCTCCTTACACTTTGCAACTGGATCCATGTTAACAGCAATTTTTTTAAATCAAAATCATTTGATTAATGTACCCATAAGTTTGGCAGAGTCCTCTTGAATGACCCTGTATAAAGAAAGCTGCAGTGAAGTATGAACTGGGACTTAATAATGTCAGCATTGAATTATACATTCCTCTGAAATGCAAATGTAGCCACACTAATGCTGCACAAACACACAGTGATGACACCCAAAACAATGTACACTGAAGTGATGAGCCAGAAAGCGAACAGGTACAGCGTTCGGTTACAGTACTTTCCCCGTGTTGGGTCATAGTTAGGTTCGTATTCTTTATACACCCATACTGAACCTGGGAAGTACAGGGAATGACATATGTAAGAAATAATTCAACAGTGCCATGGTAAAGGGCAACATGTCACAGAATGTTAGTTTCAGGAAAAATCAAATTAAGTTAAAAAATTTCATACAAATCAAGCACTCGTTATTTGTAATACTTCATGTTGTTCCCATCCACACTCTCTCTAGAAGCCATGTGTAAGAAAATTGATGATTATGAAAAATTTTCAATTTTCTAATCAAAGTAATAATATCTTACTCACTATACATGTCATGCTTTGCACACGTTGCAGTTGTGATCAAGACAACTTTACCAAAATGTCCAACAGCCTTCATTCACAATTCATCACTCACTACAACACACACAAATTTCAGCACTTAAATCTGCATCATTCTCAATGCCAATCTATGCTAATCTAGCTTACATATGTTTGGGAAAATGTTACTACTGTTATTCTCCTGAACTGTTGTTTGTCACTACAATGATACCTAAACTGCAACAATTTTAAGTTGCGACATCCCCATTGTGTATGAACTATAAAGTAGAAATAAGAGTGAACTACAGTTGTAAACACAACAAAATATTTAATTAAATAGCGTAGGTGGAATATGCAAGTATTTAGGTGTTGCGATCTCAACACCTAAATACTTGCATATTGTATTAAGTATCTACTTCAGTGTATACAACCTGACGATGGCCACATGAAGGCTGAAACATGTAGTTGTCAATAGCTTTCCACCTACGCTATTTATTTAAATATTTTGTTGTGTTTACGACTGTAGTTCACTCTTATTTCTACTTTATAAACTGCAACATTTTACTTGGTTATCCGTGGTTATAATTAACACCACTACTTCACAGTGAACGCATTCCAGCAAGAGGCATCAGTGACAGAAAATATATCAACATAACACTGAAAAGTAAAGGTTACATCGTCATCGGCATCTTCAACAAAGACGTAGATGGGACAGCACAAGAAGAAAAAATCTGTTGGCATGATGTGTACAGGCAGTACAGTAAACACAAACAGTATAACAGAGATTCAGAAAATACAAGATTTACATGGAGGCATAATTAATGTGTCCAATGTTACATGTGTGACTCAGTGGATGAACAAATACAATGAAACTGAAACGTTGGATAACAACTGGGATATGTACCAAGTAAATAAAAAGTAGAGGGTCTGCTGATTTATAGTAACTGACAAAGGAAAACTGGGCTGTATATATTTAACCCATCTTTAAAAGGCATTTATGTTTATTATATACCAATGTATGCACAAATAAGTAGTATAAATTTATATTAAATTACTCCGACATGTTTCGGTGTTAATACACCATCTTCAGGGAGTTTACAAAATGTGTTAGCTAAAGTTAAGAATTATTAAAATGATAAAGCACAATATAGTAATGTGTTATGATAATATCTTGGTAAATGTGGCCGCATATGTAATTCTGCAATGAATAATATAATTTATAATAAAAATACAATAAAATATAACGAAAATACAACATTGTAAGGAAAATGATGAATTATATATATTAATTTGATGGACTTGCCCTGGTTAGGTGAGTGTGTGTGTGTGGAGTAAATGGAAACTGGAAGTGGGTATTTAGTTCTGTAATGCAACGTCTTCTGCCAACTCATACAGGGGGTTGGGGTCATTGAACTTCTGTTCTTCGATTAAAAAGTTTGTTTTTGGAGGATGTGTACGAAGAATGATTCCCAAATATTTATTTTAACTCCTTTATTACAGGGTTTCAATAGTTCTATGGTTTGTTCTAGGTTTCCATATTCGTTTTTGTTATTTAATATGTGTAGGGCGTAAGCTGAACAGGGTTGTTTGTTTTAATGTATCTAGTAAGTTTTTATGCCTTATTCCTAATGATCTGCCAGTCTGTCCAACATACGAATTACTGCAGGTGTTGAAGTTCAATTTGTCTATCCCACTAGAATTTGTTTTGTTTTTATTATTATTATTATTATTATTATTATTTTATCACTGAGTTGTTTGTATATGGTGATTGTGGCATGGAAGGCTATGTTCAGGTTGGTATGTTTGAATAGATTAGTTACTTTATGTATAAGTGGACTGTGATCCATTTTTTTTTTGTGTGTGTTTGTGTGGTAAATGTATGTTGTGTTTTAGTTATCAGTTTATTTCTTAGGTTATGGATAATATATGATGGGAATCCATTATTTTTGGCTATTGTAAGTAAAAGTACGGCATTCATGTGTTGGTGGAATACAAAATAATACTGTTAATTACAATCAAACGGCCAATTTTAACTGAACAAAATGTTTAAATATTAGTTACTGTGGCAGTGACTGCTAACTACAGTTTCAGGAAGATAGTCATAAGGTAACAACATTGCGCTAAACACATGTACAAGAAAGCTAGATTAGCATATACAGGTGCTGAGGAAGACTCAAATTTAATTGGTACATGTACATCTGGCACTGAATGACACAATGTGAATGCGGGATCATTGACATTTTAATAAAGTTGTCTGATACTTATATCTGTTTATACAAAATATATCACAAGTCACCTCCATTTACACAACATCACCTGTGATGAAGAACACAAATCAGTTTTGATGGTAAAAAATTAAAAATAACCATAATAAAACACTACACTTACCAAACACAAGACTATTTATTTAAATATTAATGCATGTAAATTATAACTGAACATGCCGTCTTTGACAAAGAGTAACAAAGACCAGCTATACCATTAAACAACAGTGACAATATCTGATACATTTTACACGTCACATAACTATACTTAAACAGATTTTTTGGATATGACATTCAATTAATGATAATGTTCTTCAATAAAATCTTGAATGGTGCCTGGGTGGGTATTTAGTGAAAATCCTGTTCTTCAAAACTGGCATTCAGTTACAGATCTGCAGTATAAACTTATGTGGTGTCAGTGCAGAAGTCTGCTGATAACCCTCTGTAAAGGCTGCTATCATTCCTTCTCTTTGTGTACCTGTTGGTGGTATTGTTGGTGGTTGTGTGCTAATTTTCATAAATGATTAGCAATGGATGAGCCAATTTCATTTACCCGTCTGCTACAATCGAATTCACTCCACATACAGTATACGAGGCTTGACCATCTCTGCACTCACATATAGTTAAATGGGGGGGGGGAAGCTGGCGTTTATAAAATGTTGGACAGGAAAGGGGTGCTGTAAGGCAATATAGCATTTTGAATGGATGCCAGTTAAACTTCCTGTGTCTCAAGACCCTATACAATATTCCTCCTCACCCAAGTGAAGATGCACAACCATTACTTATTCCAGTGCTATGTATTCCTTTCCCAGTGCAACATCTATGTGCATTTTCACTTCAAGTACAATAGGTATCATTCTTAGGGTGGCTGTTTTGTTATATTTCCATAAGATGGCCCCTTACAAGTGGTGTGATTTACTGGTTTAGATTCTCCACAGAATCTTTTTGCACTATTCAAACACTCATGCAAGTACAATCGATGCTATGTATCCATCATTTGTGCGTCCTTGACAAATGAACCCTCATATGCAGGCAGCACATGCTTCCTGGCTTTCTCCACATCTACCCTCAAGAAACGTATTTGTAGATGACTATATACTGTCTTATCTCTGCAGTTGTACCACCAACTGAAGACAGTGACTTAATTATTCCATCTGTCACAGATCTGTTGGTTTCTCCAAATGCAGCCATCAAACCTTCACACATCATCTCTCCATTAATGCTGAGCTCACATACGTGAGTGAGAGAATTCATGTTTTGCTTTTCAGTTTTCTTGGTTTTCTTGCTTTCTGTTTGTTTTTCAGATATATTTATCAAGTTAGCAACACAAGATCAGTCTCCCATTACTCAGTACTCCTCAAAAATCTTCATACACTCTCCAACCAAAAAGCACTATTTATATTTTAGTCTACTATCAACATGAGGTGTATTAACTCTTCATCTCACAGTTGTACCCCTTTGAGTCTACTATGTTTGTTCCAGATTCCTTTTTTCTTCCTTGTGCACTCTCACTTTTCATCACCTACCTTTCACATTAATTCTTTCCTTTCACTTCCTTCACTCTGGTGCATGCATAACCCTCTCTCATTATAGCCTGTTGTCATCTAATCCTCCACCTTGTATTTGACTGTCACGAAGTGCAATATCTCTATCTCTCTCTCCCCTTTTTCTTTTAGTTGGATTACTTCTTCTTCGGGCTTTATAATGCACATTCTGAAGGATCTGATGTGGAGATCCGATCTGATACACAAACAGGATTATTATCAGAGTCAAAAATGTCATTCTGCTCATCAGGAATGGGAACTAGATTCAACTCTGGAAAAAAAAAAATAATAAAATAAAATAAATAAAAAAACCATATTACATATGCTCATATTTTATAAATAAAATAACAACTCATGATTGGAATTTCACATTAGAATTAACCCAATACCAGACATGTTCACATGGGGCATGAAAATAATTGTGTGTGTACTTTTGACAAACAGACTGTACTCTGACTTTATCCAGAAGAGGAACGTGTCAAATGAAAAGTTGCTCTGTGTGCAGTAGCAATTCAGCAGGACCTGCTAATGTAGATATCCATGCTTCACTTTCGAACTAGATGGCTGGAGAAAGAACATTAAAATTCAAATATCTGATATTTTCATTGCCGAGAAGACTAAGAAGTGCAGACAATTTAAAACACAATTCCAACAGACAGCCCTCTAATCACAGGGCAGAATGCATGTAATCACAGCTGAAAACAACAGGTAAGAGTACAAGAAGTGGCTCATGCAGGAGAAGCAATACAGGAAATGTTTCCTCAAGTAATTTCAAGAAGCAGAGTAAGCCAAATTAAATAAATCAACATAAACTTACCTCTTGTAACTGAATAACCACAATCACCAGGACACACTCAACCATTCTCATAGCTCTGTCTCAAATCTTGCCGCTTCATCCACCTTTTTTTCAAAGTTACTAACTCTTACAAAACAAAAAAGTACCAAACAAACAAATCAGACAACTATGTTCAAACAACCAATGCACTTAGTACAGTACTAGAGAACAAAGAACTGCCTATGAACTTCAAAACAAAAATAAATGTTATAATTTACCCACACAATTATCAGGTATTTATTCTTTCCGGTTAACTAATGTGTCTTTACACCTGCCACTACTATTTCAAATATTATTTGAGTAAAATGTAACAATATTTACGCAACATTCAACAGTCAGTAAAAATACATGTCAGGAAAAGGTTCCAGAGAAGAATGGGCAAGTGCACATATGTTAACTAGAAATGGTACACTCGTGTCAACAAAAATCCATCGGCCTGAAATTTTCTAAGTCCCAAACCGGGAGTGACGTGCTGTACAGTTGCCATCATAATTCGAGTCATTTTACTTTCCCCATATTTGCGCATTCGTGCCGTTTCTCTGTCCTCCATTCATTACAGTCAATCACACCGCGT
>JGI20166J26741_11600140_pt1 | contig 11687 bp, 14 predicted proteins | sample TergutCu122P5_FD_26741 | JGI IMG/M metagenome (IMG submission 26741) | reverse complement strand
ACTTTGGATATAGGTGTTTTGGGTTATATCGGTATAGTTTAACATAAGGAACACCCTCCCGAAGTTTGGTCCGTTCCTCCTGTGACACCCTGTATGTGCCCCTTAACTCTATGTCATTCCTGTTTCTATGTTTCAAAGAACTAATATCATTGGTTGTTCCAAGGCAATTCAGCCACACTGTGCACCACTTATGAGAGGAACAAATAATGGTTTCAAGTACTAATGAGCTTTCAGGAGCAGCAAATATGATGTCTGATGGAATGAAGAAACAGTAATAGTTTGGCCAATTGATACGTATATTTAGTTTTAAATATGGTGATGAAAACAAGTTAACAATTGAAACCAGGTTTGTAGGAATCACCAACACTTCTTACTTCTATTGGAAACCCTGTCTTTTGTTTTATACTTAAAGCTACTATGTGGTGACAATACAAACCTCTAAGATTACATCACACAGATTTCATGGAAAGACATTCCCTGACTTAGGCAATTTCAAGTTGCAATATTTCAGACTTCCACAATTTTAGAAAAAGTAAAAAAGACCTGAAAGACTAACATGTTTTACAAGCCAACTGAATTTTTTCTTGCAGAAATGATAGCACAATTATACCAAGGTGGCAGAAGAATACTGCTGGCCAATAATGTGGAGGCAGGATGGTCAAGCTGTGGTTGATCAGGTTCCAGTGTGCTGGATTTTTCATTTCAACTGGACTCCCTTGTGTAAACATATATTTAACCATATGTGCACTCATTTCCAGCGTGCACAAAGCTCAAATTCCAGAACATAACTGTTGCATAAGTCAGGGACTGTCTGTTGTGGGAGACATACAAGTAAAAACACCAACCAGAAATAGATCACTCTGTTATTATTAATTTGTCATTGCTGCCAGCAGCTCTATACAAAGGAAGATCTAAGGCAAACAAACAGCTTCTTGTTTTGTAGTTGCCAGCTAGTAATGATACGAATTGAAACATGAAGGAACACTTTTCTAGAACAACAAACTGAGGTGGCTGTATTATCTGAGGTACTAGCAGCACCGGGAGAACATGGCGCAGCTGGCTGAGGCACTGCACTACAATCCCAAAGGTCATGGGTTCCATTCCCATTGGGGTCATTGGGATTTTTCATTGATCTAATCCTTCAAACCTCTAACAGAAATGAGCACCAGGTGTCTCTCTTGGAGGGTAAAGGCAGCCAGTGCATAGGGCTGACAATGTTGCCACCTACATGTGCCAACTGCCTAGAAATTCTGGAAGCCTCGTCCTCCTGCAACCCTAAGGGCCTGACCAGGCCTTTACAGGCCGGTACAGGAATTGCTTTACCTGTTACTAGCAGCATCATTTGGTAATAAATAAACAATTTAATTAATTAGAAATGAATAAATTAATAATAAACAAATACACAAGTAAATATGTTTTCGGATTACAGAACATTGAACAATCAAGTGATCAGTAAATAATCAATTGTAAACAACTGGGACTGAGAAAAAGAACAAGAAACCTCAATCAGGATAGCTAGTGTCCAGGCCATATATTTGAATGCCATACCTCTCAGGTGTGAAGCAGGGGTGCTATCAATTTTACTGCAAAGTTTAAAATCAGTGACACAGACAGTCATTTCAACTAAATGAAATAACAGCATTGCCATTTACAGCAAACTCACATGAGTAACATCACATTCCATTTGAAACAACTCACAACCAAGAAGAAATGCTGAAAGAAGAAGATTCTGTCTCTGTGACAAACTGATTAATTTTAGGTTACCAGATATTGATAAAACAAGAACAGGGTTTATTCTGCAGACAGAAAAATTCTGAGTTATTAATGCACAAAATAACCCAATACATAAAGACATAAGTAAATAAATAAATATACAAACAAACATAATTTAACATATTTCCTTTGTCCATAAATTACTATCATTTTACTGACACAATTAAAAATGGGAATGGAAATTTAAATGAGAAAGCAGAAATGTAGGTTCACCACTACGCACATACATTTAGGTTCAAAAACACCGGTATGTTCAGTCAGCAACTTACAGTAACAGGAATGAAATTACTCAGCACCAACCTTCAGATTGTCTGGCAACTCAGAACGGCCAGCATACTTGTATCTTGGGTTCATCGTAATGAACACAGCACATGTAGCATCAAGCTTTATTTCTGTTCCATCTAGTACAAATTTCTGGACACCAGAGTTAATGGCTCTCTGAATGGTCAAAATCTGCTGTGCAATCACAGACAGTACCTCCAGATCAATGCGGTCGAATTCCTCAAAACATGACCAGGCCCCACAAAATGCCAGTCCCTGAAAAATACAGAGAAAAAAGAAAAATGTTGCAATTATGCAGGAATGTTTTATAAATGCATCCATCATCTACAAATCTGCTCAACCTAACACTTTATCCATGATACTGACAGAGTGCACTGACATTTAACACTTCCACTGCCAGAGACAATTTATCTAATATTAAACTAACTATATGATTTGAATATAATAAACTAATTTATCTGTGCATATGCCCATGTGTGCTGTCGTACACATGCACACACAAACACACACACAACATTTCTGAAATACACATCACTGATTGGGCATGTTCTACGCAGAAAAGAATCTATGTCAACATGGGTCCTTGGACAATCTGCTTTCAAGCTATGGCCAGTCAAAAAGGACAAATACTGAATCAGTGCAACTGCCATACCTGCATTGCAAGGCTTCTTCCATGTGACCTTCCCCTCTAAACATCAACATTTTTTTTCCAATTACAATTATCCACAACAATGGGTAGTTGAGGTGGACCAAACTGTTGTTCTTACACAACTTAAACAGACTTTGTTATGTTTTCTCAATAGTGTTGGTAGTACTCGCCACAGGGCTCCTGATATACATCACTTGCCACATACATCAGCTTACACACGACTTCTGTTAAATAAGGGATGGAAGGACATCTTTACCATTAATGTTTTCACGGATGTTTGAATATAGCTCTCCAATTACTGTAATATTACAGTATAAATGCCTAGAAAACAGTCCTAGTACCAAAGATTTGTTGAGCATATCACATGACCAAGACAATTATTCAGTGATGCTGACCTACTTTAGAAGCAGCAGTTTTTACAACCCTCTATCAAGCCCTAATGTATTATTAGCACAACATACAATGCTTTCTATCATGGATTCCACAGTATTAGATAGATTAACATTGGATTCGAGCCCTTACAGTTCAGATGCATCTAGGCCTTATACACAGGCCCTTTGTGCCCCATAATCTGATATCAACTCAGGAGAGCCCTGTTCCTTTACTAAAGTTCCAGATGGCCCCCAGAATTAAAATCTTAATAGCCTCTGGGTCCAAAAAGGAACCCAGATATACTCTTCTTGTCTCTCAAAAGTCCCGGCAAACGAACCCCCTCCAGGTTCCCCAACAGGGCCCCTATGGAGAGGGAGGCCCGCTTACAGGGCATTTTGTGTATCTCTAAAAAACCTCATCTTTCGGGTTCCCCAGTAAACAAGCCCTCCCTCAAGGTCGCCCTAGTGGAATCCTTCGCAAAGAGATGCCCCACCACTACAGCCCTCCATTGTTTGACTATCAAAGTCCCTGGTATACAAGCCCTCCCCGCGTACCAGGTTCCCCTCGACTGGAAAGGGGCCCCCACAGAAACGCCCGTATTCGGAGACTTTCTCAACATATCTTCCAGGGTCCCCAGTGAAGAAGTTACCCCCCCCCCAGGCCCCCTCCACAGAGCCACTTCAAAAAGAGAGACGCTTCATCCACAGAGACCCCTTCATCCATCTCTCAAAGTCCCCTGTAGGTGAGCCCACCTCAAGGTTCCCCAAATGGGGCCCCTATGGAAGGAGATGCCCTTCTCCAGAGTCTTTTCTAAACCCGGATATACTTTCCTTGTCTCTCAAAAGTCGCGGCAAACAAACCACCCTCCAGGTTCCCCAACAGGGCCCCTATGAAGAGAAAGGTCCGTCTACAGGGCATTTTCCAAATCTCTCAAAAACTCATCTTCTGGGTTCCCCAGTAAAGGAGCCCTCCCTCCAGGTCCCCTCATGGAGTCCCTCACAGAGTGATGCCCCATCACTAGAGCCCTCCTTCTTTCATCTATCAATGTCCCCGGTATACGAGCCCCCCACATACCAGGTTCCCCTCGGCAGAAAGGGGCCCCCACGGAGAGAGACGCTTCATCCACAGAGCCCCCTTTACCATCTCTCAAAGTCCCCGGTAGATAAGCCCTCCCACAGGTTCCCCTAAAGGGGGCCCCTATGGAAGGAGATGCCTGTCTCCACAGCCTTTTTCTACGTACCCTACAGGGTCCCCAGCATGGGAGCCCTCCCTCCAGGTTCCCTTAACAGAGCTCCCACAGAGAGGGACCCTCCAACCCTAGAGCCCCTGTCACCCATATCACAAAGTCCCTGGTAAAGGAGCCCACTCCAGGTGGCCCAAATGAGCCGCCATGAGGAAAAAGCTCATTCCCAGAGCCTTCCTTTCATAACCTTCAGGGCCCCTGACAAAAGGGCTCCCATAAAGAGGGTTGTCCCATTTCCAGAGCCCATTTTCCTCTACCTCCACCTCTCTGGGTTTTATCCAGCTGTCCCACCCGGAGCCTCTGAACAGGAACCCTTTTTGGAGTCCCAAACTGCTGAGCCTCCTTTGCTCTAACTTTGAAACCATGGTATCCACTAAGGTCCCACGAATAGGGGGAGTATTATAAGGTCCACCAAGTAGAGCCCCCATACTTGGTAAGGCTGAATTACCTCTGGGAGGTCACCTGGTATCCCAGAGGGTGCCGTTTGAATCAGACTCACCCACTGCCATTCATCCCATAGGCACGGCACTCACACCGTAGGATTGGGGATTGTTTTTTCAAGGTTTACTTCTTTAGATCCGCTGTGTTCTGCGTAACAGGGTCACCTCGCATAGGATATGGTTCTTCACCATGTACAGACGGGCTTGGGTGAAAGAAAATTGCATTTCACATCTATCACCCCTGGAGAGTGACTAGAGCCCCCTAGGGAACCATCAATGTCACTTCTCAGCAACATGACGATCCCCGTACGACTCAGCCATACTCTCCTTGACCCCTTCCACAATATTAACTTAACGTCTATACCATTTTTACATGATCACATTTGTAAACTTTTGGCACTTCTACTTGTTTTGAATTGGTACACCAAATTTAGTTTGCACAGTTGGTTGGATTCGATAGACACAATGAACATGAAAGGAGCACAACATTAAAAGATGTGCCAATTCATCAATCTCTATGCTGAACTAACCATTAATGGCCTAGAAATACTTGTCATAAAATACAGTATGACATATCTTGGATGAAACTCCTACATTTGAAACTAAGTAATTTCTTACATATTTTCTGTGAAATTTCTTAAAACAAAAAAAAAATAATTTTATTGCTGATGTCTGTTTGGTAGAATAAGTTCATCCACAATGAGCACCTGAGAAGTCAATAAATTGCACAAATCCTTACACAGAGTTTTATTGTAACATGGGACTGAAGACTGTACAGTGGGTGGTGCCATGGATTGCTAAGAAGCATGGGTGTCATCCACTCTAAAGCATGTAGTCCTGCACTAAAAACACACCCAGCATCACACTTGTACCAGAACACTGATTAGTAACAATGATACCTTTGGATGAGGATACGCAAAGACTAAGACTATAACATGACTTTGGATGAGGTTATACAATAAGTAAGACTAGAGCACGGCAATCAGTTGTCTAAATCCATCAAGACTGAAAAAGACTCACATTACTTACTTTAAAGAACTTTCCAAGAACAATGTAGTCCAGAACAGTTGAGCAGTTAAACACTACACAAGGTTTGGCAAGAGCCTTTGCCAAGTCATGTATTGTTTCTGTCTTCCCTGTACCAGATGGTCCCTCTGGGGCACCCCCTGCAATACACAAGCACAGTATTTCAGAGGAACATATCATCTCAATTTTCAGAGTTGAATATTCAGTCACAACAACTGTTCCCCAACCCAAGATTCAAACCAAGTGCCAACCAAAAGCAAGATACATGAACTACCACTCTAATAACCCCACCACTGTAATCACTTCACTTTATTCTTGAACTGCATTCAATGATAATGCCTTTCATAAGCATTGGCAGAAACATGTACAAGGGTTGGTAAAAAATAAGCTTACATGGAGCAAAATTTGTAATGAAAAAAAAAAACTTGGAACATGCCACAAATAGCCCTGGTCTGGTGATAATAATCATTTGCTTCCAGTGTTAAACAAAAATGTCAGTACCCACAAATTAAATAAGATTGGGAAGTGCAAAATGCTGTGACACAATGGCTAATAACACAGGACACAAACTTCTACAAGCAGTGAACAGAAAGCTTATCCCATGAAAAGATAAAAAACCGAATTGTGGTAGGGATTTTGTGGATAAAAAGTGAGATAGAATTATCACTAATTCTGAAACGTTCTTGTTCAATGTAAGAATACGAACTCAAAATATATACGTGAGGTAAAGTTGACCTTGTCCATGCCATGAAGGCATGCAGGGAAAGCAAAGGTACAGCTTCATTTGTTCTTAACCTCAACCAAAGCGAGTAAAATCTAAGCATTTTAAGCTTATTTCTTGACCAATGCTCGTACAGCTAACAGGAGGCAGTATGTGTGCACGTCATACTTCGCAAATCTCATCTCACCCAGATGGAGCTGTAGTGCCCCAAACAGTGTCCTGTAGCATCGTTCAGTGAGTGGTGTAATAACAAGACGAGGTGAGTTTCCAAGGTACTCATACCCATACATCAACTTGGAGTTCATCATGTGAGTTTCTAGCATATCATCCTGCACAAAAGAACATAATCATAAGATGCATATAAATCTATGCTAACAAACAGCATGTATCTGTCAATGATGTCTTACCCTCCAATAATAGCGTAGTTGAATCAGCCACTGGAAGTCATTATCTTTGTGCACTGCTTTGTCTATGAGTAATTGTACCACATCCCGAGCATGTACATCCAACACAACCAGTGCACCTGAAACACATGAGTTAATGAACATTTGTTAAAAGTTCTTATAAATTTTACCAGATAAGGTACCAAACCCAGTGACAGAACAAACAGACTGAGAAAGGAAACAGTGCAGACGAAAGGGTTGCTGATGTGTCAGTGTTAGTGTGAGATAGAAGGAAAACTTCCAGGCCATGTGTAACAATGACGAGGTTCAGGGATTATTACTAGTGTAAATTACGCACAGAAACAATCACTAATTTATCTAGCTAATAGGTTATGCTATGTGTAACCCTTGTAGTCATGGCATGGCACAACACAGGCTGACAATGGAAGAGATGACCTCCAGACTTGAAGGAAGTCACATTATGTTGAAACAAGAACAAAACTGCAGCTGACAAGAGATGGGTTTTTGGATACATGATTGGGTGACAAATTAACAGGCCCTTTCTACAAGAAATTGGTATTTTGTAAAATGTCAGGATAAGTCTTGGACTTGGAGAGTACAATTCAGCCTCAGGGTCTTGGGTGCAGAGTAATGGAAATTAAAGTTTCATAAAATGCGGGAGAGTTGTCACAAATTTCATGACTATTAACTCTTCTTGAAGGACTCCACTCCATGCAGTCACTTAATAACTTACACTTCCTGCTTTCCTCTGTATGAAAGTGGAAGCTTTTAATGGAGGTATGCTCATTTATATTTCCCAAAACTTCTTTGGTTCACTGCATACCAACTAATAAGGTAGAGCTATTGCAATATAGGCCTGGACAGGCCCTTAGGCTTCCAGGAGGTTGAGGCTCTCAGATTTTCTAGACAATCAGCACATGCAGGTGGTAAGTTTGTCAGCCCTCTGCACTGCCCATATTTACCTCCAGGAAATATTCCTGGTATTCATTTCAGTTAGAGGCTGATTCGAATCCAGGTCCATAGTGCGGCTGGAAGGATTATGTCAAAGAAAAATTCCAATGGCACCATCAGGAACCAAACTCATGACCTTCAGGCATGTAGCACAGTGCCTCAACCAATTGCACCACTGTGTGCCCCCATACCAGCTTATAGACTAATGTTAATGTGTAGACCGACAGATGGTTGTTGGATTAATGATATATACAGAGAAATCAATGGCAGAAAAGGGCAAGAAAGTACACTCATAACGCAGCCTTAGCCACCTAATTCTATATTAATCTTCGTGTTGCTAGCAAAATAAATTTGGCAGCCATTTAATGCATTGTACAGCCTATATGGCCAAAAAAAAAACACAGGAAAGTAACTCGCAAAACTTTAACAGGCATAAAAGTTTAGTGGTCTCAAAACAGACACATTAAAACTTGTGAGATGTGAGGTTCTCTCAGCAGTGCTTCAGAGAATTCAAGTTTTCTGAGATGCGATGTTCTGCTACTGGATTAGTGGTTCCTCATATTAAATAAGACTAAATTGCCTTCATCTTCAATGGTCAAGGAGTCAAAACTCCTTAACCATTGACTCATTAAAAGTATCCAGTGTTTTGAGGTCAATGCAGTCTTTCAAAATGTTAAGAAACTCTAACACAGCAATACAGTGTCACAACGCAAAAGACCTGAATCCTCAATAAAACCTTGTTATAATGGAACTGTAGGCATCTGAACCTTTTTTCTTTCAAGCATATTTCTCTTGAGCATGAGTGTGAGTTTATAAAATTTGTGCTACATACAGACACTGCACACTTATTTGACAGCACATATTTTCATTTCTTTTCTGTCTTTTCTTCTTGCACTCTATTTTACTTTTCTCTGGATAGCATACTAAAGTACTGTGCTTAAGTTTTGTCAGTGATAAGGCTTACCTCTCTCCTGTCAGGTATAGCAATATTCATGATCAAACAAATTTCAGCAAGTACAGCCCGGAACAAAATTACATACACACAAAAAATTATTCAGTCTACTATTTTGCATTAAACTCTTGCTTTCTTTTCAACTTCCATGTTAACACTTATGAGAGGTAATTTAAATTTCTTCTGCAGGCCTGAAAAATACTGTAATAGAGAAATACTTCTCCATTCCATACAGCTTCCATTTTAGACAGTTGTCATTGTAATATGAAATAACAACTCAATCCTCTTTGGTCCAATACAATTACACAGGCCAAGTCCCTTTCCACAACATACAGCAAGGGACTGACTAGTGCTGTTATGTCTTATCCTGTCCTACCAAGAGTGATCCTGTTCTGAGCAGACAATTTCCTGCGTACTAGGTCCACAATTTTGCTGATCTGATCATTGCATGTTCCCACGCATGTAGAGAGGCCACTATCTCCAAGCTTAATGGCTTCATGAACTTCAGAGGTCCAATATGTCGTAGCCACACACAGCACGGTCTGTCCAGGCCACTGGAGCACCCAACAGTCTCGTACCTCGAGGGGGTATGCCTCCCATGCATTTCTCACTTCCTGTTAAAAAAAAAAATGCCAGCAAGCAATAAGTGCTTGTAACTTTCTGGTATACAGGAACACAGTTTTAACACTAACACAGTGAACCCTGTATGAGCCATTCAAATCCAAACAGTGTTAGGTGAATTAACATAACTACTACCAGGGATTTACTGGGCAGTATAACAGAAGAGTGCACTGGCACTGTCCTGGGAGTCACCATTTCCCATAACTAACCAAGTCAGGGCTCAACTTAGCTGGTAAATACACTCTATTCAGCTTAATGTCACTTCTGATTCATAAGTTTATGCATTCACCATGCTGTTACTACAGACTGTGGGAATGAGAAAAGTACAACACTGGGAGAAGCTATGAAGGCATAATACATGTATCAAATTTTGTGAAAAGAGGTCAACTGGTCTAAAAATTGAAAGAGAGACACACAGACACACGCACACAGCATGTTGATCTCATGAGCCCAATTACTTTTCTTAGAAGGGACAGACACCAATAAGATAAATACAATGCAAAATAAATGCACGTAATTAGTGAAGAGAATAATACTGGACGTTTGTTATAAAAACTAACTAACAGTGTATGATAAATACTAAACACATCAAATATACACATCCTCATAAAATTAGAAGGAACAATTCTTTGAAACAAATATATACATATACAGTATTTAATCAGTCTATTGCATGGAATATGGATTACATTAAACATCTACATGTTCATTCATAAACTACTGCATGGGTGTATGGAACCAGGAAAAACAGGTTCAATGTCAAAACATGTCAATGCTCAATTTTTCATTGCAGTAGTAACAAGGTATTGCACAATTTTGCAACTTTCATATGTCCGGTTGCTAAATTTTTATTTTTACCTATTTCAGAGTAATATTAGCCTTTAAATGATTGCTCATACACATCCACAAGCGCTTCCATTCACCCATAATTTGAACCACCAGAAAATGCTTAGAGAATTCCATACATAGATATCTTTTTTCTTCCATACATACTCCTGCTCTACCCATAAATCTCTCTCATCTTTGGTAGGTGAAAACTGAATGAGTGACCACATGGCTTTGTATATGATACAGCAAGTAGGCAGGTAGATGAATGAATGAGTGAACAAAAAAGAAGATTGGATGGGTAAGGGAGTCAAATTATAAAACAATGTATCAGCTGGAGAGGTTACGTAGGTTAAACAGACATATGCATAAAGCAATTAAAGTGCCAACTTTACTAAACTTCTTTAGCCATGATAAAGTTATGTGTCATGTCAAAAGTTGAACACCAGATGATGACAAAATTGAAAAACTGTGCTGATTAGTCAGGCCTATGGCATACCCCATGGAGAATGGAAAGATGACTGGCAGGGAGTAAACATCATACAGAGGAAAAAGCCTGCCTCAATGTAACTTACATACATAGAAACAACAAACTGAATACAAACTGCTGTGGAATTGAAACCATGCTTCTGCAATGCCAGTACAGTATCTAAGAATCTCAAATATGTGGCATGATCAGTTCAAGTTATTATTCAGCCAGGGACAAGGAAAATATAAACTCGATACCTCAGAAAAACAACTGCCATGCATCCTAACCTGCTAGTACTAACTTACAGCATAGCAGTGTGTTTTACCATGTGTACACTCTTTTTCATTCCTTCTTCTAGCTCCAGGAGCCACTTCTCAACCTGACCCCGAGAAAGAGATGTTGAAATAGTATCTACCAAAGTCACTTCCTCTCCCTCACTGGATCTCATGGTGGTCACATCCCAATCATCTGTAAAGCGCAAGCTTGCAATTCCCTCAAAACACCTCTTGAGATGTGGCTGTACACTGAAACAACAACATGTAAGGGACATGAAGACTTCCTTTAACTTTTTCATTGTATGTGGGAATATTTGATGTACATAACACTGCAGAAGTTACAATTTTTTTGTGGTTTATTCGATTATGTGTAGTTAACTCTAGTGTCAAATCAGAAATCACATAATGATTATGAACTGTGAGTAGACAAGGAATGAGAAAAATTACGTCTTGATCTTGATACTTAGCCTGCCAGCAGACATAAAATTAGGACCTCACAATTATTATGCAAGACTACACCAAGAAGTTTCATATAAGCTTAAATTTGCTCTCATTTGCATATTATTTGCCAGCACTACTCCACTATTTCACATTCTTATTTTATTTACATTCTTGTAGACACAACTGCAACCAAATTTGGGAGTACTGTAAGCATTGAGAATACTTAACCTTCCTGTTCTCCTT
>JGI20166J26741_11599917_pt1 | contig 11689 bp, 7 predicted proteins | sample TergutCu122P5_FD_26741 | JGI IMG/M metagenome (IMG submission 26741) | reverse complement strand
TAAGTTCTCCATTCCATGTCGAATGAAATTGTGTAATCTGGTAGGTCACCACACCAGAGTTTCAAGAGAAGGCATTGGCCCTTTCAAGCCAGTACTGACACCTAGGCTAAGATAAGGGTGCGACACCACGATTCATTTACTATCAATCAGCTCTTTCAAATATTTCTTTTCACTGCACTTCAATTTATATTATCGGCTGACACCGTCCAAAATTGTGTAATGTCGAGATGCTAGAACATTTTTGGTTCAAATTTGTAATGAGTGCGACATGCAATTCCACTAGCACACCGTTTATAGTGAAGTTTTCGTGTAGTCAACGAACCATCAGGTTTTGAATGAACGTGGATGGCTAGAGGAAGACCTATAGATAAAATCCACGAGATTTAACTACGGTACGTAATGAGACAAAAGATTAGCTTCATTACCGGCTGCGTTGATCCCAAAGTCTCTCTGGAAGCTTCAGATAGGAAAGTTTTTTTGTTCATACCAGGAATCGAAAGAAGATTCCTCGGTCCTACGACCTGCATCCTAGTCACGCGAAAAGACTATGAAGTTCTGTGTTTGTAAAAAAAACTTTAATTCACAAACTAAAACGTTATCCTTTATAAGGTGGGAACGAAAAGGTTGTAGTCTTTAATTTGACATGTGTCAGAAGATTTCAAAAGGAAAAGAGGGTCTGCAAAAAATTACTTTTCCTATAGCGTCTAAAAAAGGGCACGAAAGTACATCTACAGGGTGATCCGGTCAAACCTGGCAGGTAGTAGGAAATAGTGTGCGTTATATCACAGTTTACGATTACGCAACGTGGTCTAGGGAAATGATGCAATCTAACCGTACAACCTCAATGACGCCCGGCTGTTCGAATATGTATGTTAATTCGCTAGTCTGTAACACATATGCAGGAATAGTTCATTGGACAGCATCAGACCGTCGATCAAGAACCATCGTACCAATTGACAGTGTGCTTGGTATCAACAATCAAAAAATTTATTTATTACAAACACGTGCATTAAGAAGTAGTTGTCCCTAAATGCTTACACATAAGGATTAAATTTGCCGTATCCTCCTCTATTTAGTCAGTTCGGTGAATAATTAAACACTCCTTTTGACTGACTAAATTGTGACTGGCGACGAAGAAAATGCTGATCGATAGCTAAGCATTGATTCTGCAAGTACTACAGCTTAGCGCCGTTCTCTGGCATCTGTAACGTAAAGAAAAATATCGCTCTTAGCGGGCATCAAAATTCAAATCCAGGTTTATTTGTTTCCGATTTTAGGATTATTGAAGGCGGGATCTACGAAGAAAGAACTCAATTAAATCTGATTCACTGCTGCTTAGACAAACTGACTTATTTTCGTCAGCTTGAGCCTGACACAAGTTTCTACTCGGTTTTTCAAGAAATAACCAAAGTTTACTATTGCATATTTCTTTCTTTTGGTCACGTGCTTTTCATCCGTCAGACAAACACATGGAAGGCTTGGACTGTCAGATTTCTCCGTAAGTGAGGTTAGAAACAAAAGAGGTAGGTTAACACTGATTACTGAAGAGAGATGCATAATAACTGAAGATTCTAAGCGCGTCTTCATCTTATTTCACATAACCAGATTAATAATCGAAAATTCTAGTTCACTGTTTTAACTTTGCAAGCACAACTCGTGTTTCAAACTCCATAAACGGGCTGGATAGAGTATACTCGTATACGTTTTATAATATTACAAAATATAACCTAAGAACAATGAAAAAGTTCGGCTGCATTAACTTCTCATTAATACAGAAATCGAAATTTATGAGAAAATAATATCGCTCGTAAATACAGTACTATCATTTCTTTACGACTTATTTTCACAAAACTTATTCGTTCTTACAAACACGAATAATGTATGACTAGGCTCGAGTTGCGAGATGAGAAGCACTTGTCTTTCTGTAAGTCGTCCTTTAATTACTTTCGATTTTGTCCAAACCTGGAATGTACAAAAAAAAATTGGTAAAACATGGCTAAGGTAATAGGCATATATTTACAACAGTTTTTAGAAGTATAGAAGCAGGAATTCTGCAGAGTGTTTTTGAAACTTTATTTACACTTTAGGCTGAATGAAGCAACAAATACGCTGTTTACTACTTGTATGCAGTACTAAATGAATCACCCTGTACAAATACTAAGAGCAAACAGAAGTCATTTTCGTAGTGGAATAGCGAAAATAATAAAAAAAGAAAAAGAAACATAAGAAAAGCTTTATAAAAGTCAACTGTACGCCATTATGACAAATTAAACGAGAAGTTTATGGAAGGTTAGTCACTTATTTTTATTGCTGACTCTCGTCTGACTACACCCATACAAAAGAGGCAAGTTGCACATGGACTTTCTGTATAGTTCGTGGTGTGAGTGTGACGTCACGACGGAGAAACGTCCCTTCGTGCTGCATTTCAGGTACAGAGTAAAATATTATTGCCGTATTTAAGTCAGAGTCATTATTAAAATGTACAAAGTAGATTTTGATTCGGGGACTTTTCTTGCTCCTTGTTCTTTTTACTGCTGTGGGGTTGATGGAAATCATTTTTACATTTTGATGGCGGTTCATATAACACAGTGTTTTAACGCCTATCCTGAAGGCAAGTCAGAGTTGAGAATTATGCAAAATTTGACGTTCGTAGAACACTGACTTTTCATATTGCGGTCTTCTGCCTTATAAAACGACTTTACCTCGCTCATGAGGCTTAGATTCTGGTTTATATTGGGGAGGGGCGCGTTTTGAATCGAAGAATGTATAACGTATATCTGCAAAATTACGCATCACCAGAATTCCTAAAACACTGCAGTTCCTCCAGTGAAGACAAACTAAAGCCGCAAATGTCTGTAAACACCCAGGCCTCTACAATACGTGAGATGTGATGTCCTAAATATGATGCCGTGTAGTCAGCTACTAAGTACCAACATTTCAGAGGAAACTCCTACCTCCCTCTTCCAAGGTATGGAAAAAGAGAGAGGAATTCCTACGGAACATCACAGTTCAGGGTTCTAATCTTGGTCCACGAGACGGATATTCAGGCACGTTTGTAATAAATCACGTCAGTCCCTGCAGGAAAATTGTTGATCAAACATGTTAAATAATAAAGGCTCAGATCCATATCCGTATTATTACGTTTTACAGATAGGATACTGTTTCTGGCTACGTAAAGTTTGCCAAGTTTATATGAACGTTAATAATGTTGCAAACTTGACAGTTTTGTTGCCAAGTGTGCTATAATACGAGTATCAAGGAAAAAATTATTTTATTAGCTTGGCCTACTTTCATAGTCTATCTGTACACAAACTTTCGTAGGCACGATGCCTACAGTTATGAACATTACGTTAAAAACTAAAGAGAACTTTAATGTGCCCTATCTTCTTCTTCATCTTCTTTTTCAGCACTACAGCCCTTTACGTTTGGCCTTGGCTTCCCTCGCAACACACAACAATCTGTTCTGCCCAGAGCTCTTGTTTTCCATCCTTTTACCCCCAACTTCTTCAAGTCCAATTCGATTTCATCAATCCACCTTTGTCTAGGTCTTCCTTATATTTTCTCCCTCCTACTGGTTGGTGTTCCAATAATTTCTTTATTGTTGTTTCACTGTCCATTCTTACACCATACTCAAGCCATTCCGATCTACGCACGGTAAATACAGTTACAGTATCGGGAGGTTTTTATTTATTATAAATTTATTGATTCATGTTTATTCTTCAGTGACCATTTCCATATGTTGGCCCATACTTTTTTTTTTTCAAAATTTTCCTTTCTCATGTCATTACGGCTATTTCCAGTTTATCCGTTAGAGCCCATGTTTTGGCACCATTGATCTTATTATTGTTTTATGGAGGCCTACTCCTATGGATCTTTTCTTTACTAAATGACCCAGTGCATGGTGACATATCAACAGCAATAATTCTCACTTTTATCGCTGTCTTCGTTACAAAGAAGAATGATACTCTATACTGTTTCAGAATATTATGACCTTCAGAGAAAAGACGCATAGGGGACGAATTACTGTGTGCTCGCTTACTTTCGTTTAATTTCTCGAAAATACAAAGACTTACGTAAACATGTATCGTACATGAAAAGTAAATTCCATATTTTTCCCTAAATTTTTTCCAAATATTTTTTGCTTCGGTAAGTATTTAATAACTAATAGTCGAGAGGCACTCAGAAAGAAAAGTAGATCGTAATGCACTGTACTGTCTGTACGGCAACAAAACAAAGGTACGTCAAATACAGTACTGTCATCTACTTTCATTTGTAACCCAAACTAAAACTTATCAAATTGTACAGAAATTCGCTAAAATAAAGTTTCAGTTTTATCCCTCGAGTTCTTAGATTTGGATAGATGGACGGACAGACGCAGAAAGGCTAATATGCAATTATTTGCACCTTTTCGCTGCAAAAATTCCAAAACTCTAAACAAAGAAATGAAGCATTACATAAATAACAACACAAAATGCACTCTTGCAGGTTAGGTTGCAAGGTACTATAAACCGAGGGTCGATTTTGAACTGCAACGCGGTTTATCACGTATTCTCGTTCGTTGTTACAGGCTGCAAAAAGACGTGGAACTACGAGGGGGGAGGGGGGGGAGGACTCAAATATGTGTGAGATTTGTGCCAGCCCGCGAATTAGCCACGCTCCTGGGATCTCTTTGATCTCATGCACCGACTACTATCCGAGGTTGATCCCCTAAGAAAACACACCTCAGGCACATTCGCCCGTAACAAGAACGAAAGCTTACACAGGGACACTACGATCGCAACCCAAGTAAATATAAATAAGCTACGAATTAAAACAGTAAAGTAGGTGAACAAACTGGATGTATTAAATCATTGCTTATTTCTATTGAAACATTTTCTGATAATTAAGGTCTTCCGGGACGTGACGAGATATCGTTGGGCGAGTAGGGCCGGAGGGTTGGGGAATTCGTACCGTCCTTCACCTTCTGGGTCAAGCAACGTGACCCTGAATGTGAAGGACGGTTCTGTGGTCCCTCGAAACGTGAGGATTACTCGTCGAACCACGTAACGTCACAGCACAAAAATCTTCAACAAAACCGCTCTGATAACAACAAATATCGCATTTTCCGAAAACACTACAGTTAGGATCTTCATGATTGATAAACGTCACTTGCATTTAGGTGCTCAAATGAGAAAGGAGAAGGAGGAGAAGGAGAAAGGGGGGAGGGGGGAGTGTGGCATTTTGGAAGCTAGAGTAAATTGTACAAAATTCTAGTTTTGAACACCTGAAGGTAAGATGTCACTGGGAAGACCTACATGTAGATTGGAGGGTAACATTACTGTTAATCTGAAAGAAGAAATAAGGGGGTAGGTTGTGTACTGGATTCGTGTTTCAGGAAAGTGAGGGATGGCTGGCTATTGTGAAGAAAATAATTAATTTCTGTATTTCACAGAGTACGGGAATTTTTTTGATAGCTTCGTGATCACGACATTCTGAAGATAGAATCTGCTTCCCGTTGTAAGCAAGACACTTACTCGTATTCTGTTTTCATAACAACTATAATTGGCATCGCCAATTTTATCTTGGTTTTGGACGCAACAAAAATCTTCAATTATACCGTAACAATAAATAAAATTAAATTCACTCGAGAACATAATACAGACCGCCAGTACCGAATTTCAAAATCAGCTTGTGGGTAGTTTTTGAAATGGAACAGCCGGGCCGTTGTTTTTGTCATTGTCCCTCTATTTTATTTTTAAGGTCTTCGTTTTTCTGGGATGTTACGCAGCCTTGATTGGTATTTACCGACTTTTCGGGACAACCTCTAGGAACGATAGGCTCTGCCGAAACGTCGGTGACTACCAATCAATGGCACATAACATTCCATAAGTGCGCGGCGGCAGCTTAAAATCATGCACATTTCTTGTTTATTTTAGAACTATAAACAGCGCAAAGACTGGAAGGAATGTACAGTACCTACAACTACTAACGCCTATAAGTCTGAAGGAGAAGAAACAAAAAAGATACGGAAACAAGGAAAGTAAAGGGAAAGGAAGGATGCAAGAACGAAGCATGAAACAAAGAAACTGGTGGACGGACGGTGACTGACTACATTCATTACATCGACAACAAAAATTTGAAAGTTGTGAATGTTCCCAGGCTCTGCCCATTCGTCCATTTAGGAAACGTAGGTTTGATTTAACGTAAGGCACTGGGAAGTTAATAAGGTAAAGTGTTCGGAAATTTACTGTTTTGAGTAGGCAGCAGAGGGAAGAATGGAAGGCGTTCGTTCTAAATTTTTATATCAACACTGAAGTCTGGTGAAGAAGAATAAAGAAGTGGGGGGCGTGTTGCCAGGACAAATTATATTTGACAGAAACAAATAAAATGTAGTGGCTATGAATTTTCCAAAAGAGTGCCCGCTCGCCCTTCCGGTGAAAATAGATTGGTGGATAGGTACAGTACAAAGTTTGGAAGCGACGAAAGCGAAGAGATATGAAGTTTGATTATGAAGTAGAGAAAAAAGCTGAGAATTTACTTGCCACTTTTGGACTGAATTGTGAATTTTTTACCAGAAAGGCTGCATATGATGCAATTTTCACAATGTTAGGAAAGTGGCTGAGAAACACGCAGTGTATCGAGACATTTCGTTTCGAACTCTGTATGTGTTACAGGACCAAGGAAAGTCACAGAGAACCAAGCCGGAATGTCGTGTAAATATTATGCAAAAATTCAGTTCCTACCTCATAGAAAACACAGTCCGTTTTTATTACAACTTCCAGCGTCTTAATGATGTTCATAAAAGTATTCGCCGGTTATCTTTAGAATCACACCGTAAGCATAAGTACACCGAGTATGCAGTTACAGCTGACGGTACACAGATTTACCACTTTACTGTAGAGAGTTAAATGCTTTTGTTATGATGTGTTCTGCTGCACTCACAGCGATGTCATGCTCAATTTCCAGCGCTGTTTGGACAGTTGGAGGGGCCCTGAGGCTCTGTCCGACGGAATTAATTAGCATCCCTTTTAGAATTTCTTCCTTGCTCTTCGCCCCCTCCCCCAAACTCCCTGTTTTGCCCCATTTGCTGACGTCCCGCTTATAGTCAGCTTGGTTGTGTTTCCTTCACTATACAATAGAACAATCCAAACATAATCAATATTTACAAGGTGGGATTTAACAAACGCCGGAAGCGCTGTCCTTCTTACAAGCCGACACTTAGCAAGTTTCAAACCCATCCAAAACAAAAGAAAAGTTACTGTTTCATATTGTGAACCTCATGGTTCAAAAAACTGCTTAGATATGTAAATCCGAATGGATTTATTGCAACTGTTTTTTTTCCGTAACGTCTCTCTAAATACCGCAAATGTTTCTGTGCCAAGAACGGTTGACCAAAAGAAGCTCCCGTATCAGAATTTCAACTCGTGGCGGTTTAACATTTAACATCTCTTACGTTGACAGTAGTGTTTTTCTTGTTTTCCACCCTCCAAAATGATTTCTGGCTTTGTAAGTTAGAAATATCCACAGGGTTTAGAGTTCCCAATGCGAGGTTTAAGAGCTTAAAATCCCCTAGCCGTTCTATCCCAGCGAAACAATGTTCTATGCCTGAAATCCGTAACGACAAACAGATTTACCGCTTAATGAATTCGATTTTTTTTTGTTTTATTCTACGAATTGTTCAATTGTACCGCAGCCGAAAGGATTATTGCATTTAGATGTGGACCTTGTGACGTGACACCGATGCCATCTACCAGCGGATACGTGAGTTTGTTAGTTGACGTGCTGATTGAAAAATTCCATGGTCCGCTGGGAACTGCATCGGTAGCAATGGTGAAAGGAAAGTATAAATACCAGCAATATCAAGCGTCCGGACTGATTTCCATTAGTCCAGTTCGGAATCAGAAAGCCGCCGGGCGGGATTACTAAGCACAAGATCCTACTTCAATGCGAGCAGAAATCAAAATTTAAAAATTAAAATATTGTAGTTTCGGGTATGTTTGAAATTGACGTAGGTTACTGTAGGCAGATACATTCGAAGTTACAACTGTATGTAACCGCTCAGTCGGTATAGTGGCTACGTTACCGGCTGGCTAACCGGGATATCAGGATTCGATTCCTGGCACAGCACGAGGATTTTCTATCTCCACAATATTCAGACTCGCGAGGACTGAGGTGAGAGAGGTGAGAAGGTGACGGCTCAAAAATATCCAGTGCCGAGGTGAAAATCGCTCACAGGGTATAATTCTAGTTCCCATGATGAAAAATTTTAAGTTGGTTATGTGCTTAACTTTTGAGCGGATAACCAACTTAACATCTTGCTTACTACTGTGTTTCTCTGGTTAATTATCTCCATGCAGGAGAGCTTTCCTTCAGACGCTAAGAGCAAAAAAGTATTTCGAGCCTCTGAAAGAAGGCGAAGTTTTACACTTGTATAAACAATAACCAGCCACGTGGCACTACACTGGGTGCATAATCTCATGTTCTATTTCTTCAGCTTTCATTGTAGTAATATTCTTGCACATGCCCCTAAGTCTCACAACTTTTTCTCAATTTCAGTCTGTTCGAACAAAGTTTTGTGTGTATTTCTTAACTCCCTCTTAAGTAATACAGCTTCCTTTTAATGTACCTCATAAAATTTCGCATACTTTGGTTAGCGGTGGATAATTACCTCAAAACGGAGAGCCAAAGAACAACTATGCACAAATTTCAAATTCTATATAGCTATTGCTCCAAAAACTGCATATTTTTTAGACGTCTGTTATCATACACCATTTCAGTACCCTAAAAGTGAGAGTCGCAAATGCCGCAATCGACCTGTAATTTCGAGCCTACGCCATATTATTATTACTCATTTATGAATTTAAGAGATATAGTGTTGTGCTGTCCTCCAAAGCAAAATGTTTCCACAATATTTCGTAAAAATCGGTAAATTGTTTCCGAACTTGAAATGTTGAGGATAGAGGTTGATGAAAAGATTTTGTATCATCTACATTTCAAGAAATGAAGTAGGCTACAATAAGCCTATTTAACAAATAACACTATTTATGTGTTGATGGGATAATTGCTTTCGGCAATGAAGCGGTCAATCTGGGAAAAATAATGTGTAGGTCCTGTGCCCATACACTTCCAGGATTGACAACGAGATGACACTACCACTTGTAGACAGATTATTCTTCCGTCTAACTTAATTGAAACTTGTAATAAGGCTGAAGCACGTGTGATTGTTGGGTAAAGTATTGTTAAGTTCAATAGTGTGTGTGTGTGTGTGTGTGTTTTTTTTGTGTGTTGTTTCGTTTACGATTTTGACGTATTACAACGTGGTAAGCTGGACAGAACTGCGTGTCGACATTAATTTTTTTTAAACTGTGGAAAAATGCTACGAAAACTTTTCAGGTGTTGAAAATGTCTTTTTAGGGCAGACAAAGGGCAGAACAAAAGTACTGAATCTTTCTATAAGATCAAAACCGATACGACATCTGTTGAATTTGCCGAAAGCTCGGGATGTATATCGACGCACGAAACAAACGAAAAAGTGGATCTAGTGAAGGAACTTGTCCTCCAAAAGAGAACAGTTACTAAGCACTGAAGTTGCCAATTTATCGAAAATTTCATGTGTGTCAATTCAGAGCACTCAGAAAGAGAACCAGAACGTGGGTCGGATTGCCGTCAAATTTGCGTGTCACTTGCGGGGTGATGAGTAGAATTTCTAGCCAAAAAGAAAATGCTGTCGTTCCACACCCTTCCTACGCAATGAATACAGTGCCGTGTGATTTCTTTCTTTTCCCGAAATTTAAATTGCTTTAAAGGGAATATTTAATGATATCACTGAGTCAAGTATAATCGCAAGAGTCATTTGCCTAATTCCAAAAATGTAATTAATGACATGCTTCAAAAGGCCGCACGATGGTTGCGAGTCCTAAGGAGACTATTTTCATATATCTAAATTGATTACACGGTAAGTGTTGTTGTTATAGACAAATAAATTCATCCCGGGCCGGAAAATGTTTGACAACACCGCGCTTTACTATATCTTCAAGGTTCATCCCAGACGCAATTTCTTTATCGAGAAGTCTGAGATTAAAGCCGCTCGAGGTCTTCCAGTATCAGAGCACCTAATCTACAATAACTTCATTTGAAGGAACTACAAAACACTTAATTAAGAATCAGATCACTGTTGTGTACGAATAAAGAAATGATTTGGGAATTCGAAAATCTACTGTGTTAGTCACACAAAGCAACATTTTAAAAATTATAAAATTAATTTTCATGCTTTCGAAAAAAAAACTGTGGAATCGGTTTGTTATTTTACTAACTTTACAACCAGAATTAACCAAATCTGGAATTTAAACAATCAGTTCGAAACAAACAGGCCCTCATTTTGGAAACCTCGTGAAGTTTTGCACTGAAAAATGAGAACATTCAGCAAAACGTAATAAAGAAAATGGTCGCTAGGTCGGCCCAGAAGTATAGTGAAATATCAATTAAAATTTTTGGTCCAGTCATTGGAAATATAATTTTATATATGTCATAATAAATTAAATACTTATTTCCTCAAGGCAATTTAATGTAATACATACCTATGTGAAGGACGTTAACGTTCGCTTTTATTAATTCCCCTTTACGTAGAGATCATATGTGTCTGTCTGCCTGACTGTCTGTCTGTGTCTTACTGTCAGCGCCTAAAACGGTGGCAATTTCTTTTTTTAATTCCACATTAAAAAATTTTCCTAAAATCTGTCAGACATTTAGGATTTCAGCCATATTAATCCATAAAAACTAGTACACACAAGAACGTAATTGGATTTCTCTATTTATTCCATAAACCATTTCATTTCACATATTTTGCCGAAATTTTATCCGGGACTGTTCCACAGGAAACCTGCTGGATAATTCCGACTTTCAGCCACATCACCTCAAAACAAAACCTATTTTTCATGAACTCATAAAACGACTTTTCCTTGCAGTTAATAAGGTGTCCATAATCTTGTTGAATTTTCGAACTTCCCTGGTTTCTACTTCGTTGTTCCCACTTTTAAGTACGATTACTAAACTGCACAGAACCAAGCTCGTGATTTAGTTTGTCATTTTATGTATTATTTACGTAGTGCACCATTTCCAGTGTTGTTTAAATTCAATATAAAAGCGCGGGACGTATTTTAATACGTCGCCGTTAACTATCTACTCTTTTACTAACTGGTAGTAGGGCTGTTACGAGATAACGGAATGCTGAAGAAAACCCATCGACAATTTCATCTCCTCATAAACTAGTAATAGTAACATATTGCATGAACAATGACTAATAATATACAGAATGTCTCAAAACCTATGTCACAAACTTTTCCTGGGTATTCCCCACTCCCAAATAAGCAAAAATGTTCCTATCAACATGAGTCTAAAAGTGAACAGGTTCCGTGATATCCAGTGCTGTGTAGAAATCCGAGAAATACGAGTAAGACTGCTGAGTTGCCCTTCCACATAAGATTTGATTCTCATGTTACGGCAGTGGCTAGCTATAAGCAAGTGTTCATTGTTCACGCTTGAGTTGTTCCAAGGTGGCTGTTCGTTGACAGAGGGGGGAGATAGAAAGATCGAGCATGCAGATTCAAGCCTAGGCAGTCAGTTCTAGAATCTCAACGAGTAAAGAATCATTTATTCAGTTGTAAAAGTTAAAGTGGTTACTTGTGTTTGATTCATGATGGAGGCCGAAGAC
>JGI20166J26741_11599584_pt1 | contig 11692 bp, 6 predicted proteins | sample TergutCu122P5_FD_26741 | JGI IMG/M metagenome (IMG submission 26741) | reverse complement strand
GACTGTGGCGCGTTGTTGTATGTGATCAAGAAACCTCGTAAGCGAGGAGGCTAAAGCCCACTAGAGGGCTGTAAAATACAACCCCCATTGGGGGTTGTAGAGCCAGGAGAAAAAAAAAACTGTAAAATTATGGCCCAATTAAATGTATCTTGCAAGGTTTCTGGCGTGTCACTATTAAGTATGTAAATATTAGAGTTATATACACATTAAACAAAGTCGTTCATTCTAGAACTTGGTCAAATGATATTTGTTGTGTTTATTGACGGATAATTAAAGTACTGTATAGATATAACACAACGGGATGGCTCCTATTAAAAAAATATTTGAACTAAGTTAACTTACACCTCCCAGCCAGACTAAATTATATTTTTTCGTTTCATTTACAGCCACCAGACCTAAAACCCCATTCCAAACTACTAAAATCCTGTAGCCTGACCTTATTTTACGTTTACATTTACAGTTAATATACGTAATATAAACCGAAGCACGTCTGCGACCACTCGCTTTCTTGGATTGTAGGTTCGAATCCCACTAGAGGCGTGGATACTCTGTTGTGAGTGTTGTGTATTTTCAGGTAGAGGTCTCTGCGTCAAGCTGATCACTCGTCCAGGGGGTTCCTACCGACTGTGGCGTGTCCATTCAGAGTGATCGCTAACCCGTGTAGAGGGAGGCCATGACCCGCAATGGGCCAAAGGGGCATAGGAAAAAAAAGTAAAATAAACCTTTTGTATCTACTTAAGCTTCGAAATCCGGTCTTATTTACTTTCCCAGACCCAACTAATTCCGTACAGCACAGCATCCTTGACAGCCTACCAGTACTACAGCTAGGAAAAAAAAATGCATTCCCAAAATTTATGGCTATCTTCAACAGCAAACCCATTGACCCTGCCTTTAGCGGCATACATCCAGCTCACATATACACATTCCAGTTTCTTTAAAAATTCATTTTTAACATATTCTTGCCATGTATGACTAAATATCCAAAATTCTCTCTCCTATAGGATTTCCGACTAAAAATATGTATGCTACACACAACTGCCGCCTACTTACATAAACATGAATTGTGGTTTCATTTAAACAATATAGCGGAAAGGGGACACGTATGAACATGTTCTTTAAATCTTTATATTTTCATCAACTAAAAGGAATATATAATTGCAACATAAGGCAATGTACATTACGGCATTTCGGTAGCATGCAAACTGCCCACGTCTGATAATTTTAATTGCAGAACCAATCTTAATAACCACTGTATCTTGTTTAAAGCTGCCCCACCCAGGGTGCACCTTTGAACCAGCAAAGAGCACCTTTGAACACTCACAATTTTCAACAGAAAAGTCAACTGTTACACAATAAAATGCATTAGTCTCCTGAAGAAACATGCTGTTAAGGGATAATATGTATGTGACAAGCATATGTAAAGTTACGGCAGTACAAAGTACTGTTCGACAGTTGACCTCATATGGCAGAAATGTTTACACTCAACTTCAGAAACATCAGTCTTAGTTAAAGCTGTAACCTGAAATGCACGTGCCAAAAATTATAGGGACTAACTATTCTACAATTGCTTCCTGATGCCACTGGGTGTCGTAATTTCAAAACAATGTCAGTGAGATCTACTACTGCAGTATCTTCAGTCTTTGGAAGACAAAATACGTAATATGTGGGTCGCTTATTCAGAAATCAGGCTCCATTTCTTGGATCAGCGCAAATACATACTTCACCGTTCTCTATGTTGTTAATTTAGCACTACAAAATCGTTTGGCTCAAGTGGCTGGGTAATGCAGTACACATCAGCTCCTCTGTAAATACGCCAATTTCGTGAGTGATAATATCTGAATCAGACATGTCGGAGTCTGTATTATACAGTTTTTAAATAAACTTTTTGACTTTTCTTCCTAAGGATGGGACTAGGAGTCCCACTTGGGCTTATCTTGGAAGCAAGGTCGTGAATACCTTCCTTCTCAGGTGTCAGTTTCAAAATACTGATTTTTCCTTTCAGCCGCCTACCACATCTGCTTACACTGAGTGCAGCCCTTGGATATGGACGAACCTTTTCTGCAGTCACTTTCTTCTCTAAAAAGCTGCCTGCTTGTGCCATTGATCATGTTGTCAAGCCGTACTCTTGGAACAGAGGGTTCATTACTCCCACCACATAAACACATGCCGCTTTAAAACTTTCATCACTAAAAACATTTCTTGAAAATGGCCAAATACCTACATATTCACACTCCGCCAAAATAGTCTTAATCATAAATGAAACTGGATGTGCAGAGGCGATTATAGTCCTACTTGTGAGATCAGAGATCAAGGATACTGATTCCCCCCTCCCTAGGACTGACCATCAGAATATTTTGTCTTAAGAGGCCACATAACAGTAACATAAAAAGGATGTAGGTGATGTGTTCAGTGCCGTGGAAAAGTGGCACGGAATATTTTGCTAAAATGAGGAAAACAGCCAACAGAAAACATATATGCCACGTTGTTATAGCCTACGCTATTATTGACATCACGGACAAATTTCATTACTTCTAGCAGTTGAGACTAATTTATTCTGTTCTTTATTTTGTACTGCAGTTTTAAATAGATTTCCCTGTTTTCAACCGGTTTCCTTCCTTACAGATCATACATTCACAAAACATAATATGATTCATTAAAGTAATACGACATTACTGCTGTTCAAACGTGCTCCCGCTTTTTTGTTCAAACGCGCTCCTCACGTCACGAGATATTATTACGTAACATTACACTTCACTGGTTATTATTATCATCTTCCTTGATTATGTAAATGATAGCTTAAAAACTCACTTCTTCAACACTGTATGGGAAGTTTTAGCAGAATTCTTCTAGAAAATACTGCGGGCTAACGCGTGACAGCAACAGAATATTTATGCCTCAAAATAAACAACAGCCGCATCACACCCAGACAAATGGCGCAACTGAACTGCACTCTGTGTGACACGAAAGGCGAATGATTCTCCCACATCGCAGTAGTAGCGGTTTTCCGAAAACTTTCCAAATGACCGTAAGATTTAAAATGTTCAAACGTGCCCCCCTCTCCTCTACCTAATATAAAACTTTTACACGAATTCTGTAACATGTCATTCACTTTGCTTTATAGTGTACTTATATTAAACAGAAGTGCCCTTTCTTTCCTTCGCCCAACGATATGATCTCTTTTCTTTTCAGTATTATAGCACACAAAAGTTAGAACTTTATAAGAAATTATGACACTCCAATTAGGGAATTAAAATTTATTCACACTGGGCACGAGGATCCAAATCGCACCCAGAAACTCTACCACAACAACTGCATATCGCTTTAATAGTTGTTGTTACGGTACAAATTAGCAAGTATAAACTGTTAATTTCGTATTTGGTGCTCTGTGACAGGTCGAAGTAGGACTGTGAGCAAGACAGGGAAGTAACATATTATATGCGTAAGCCTATTTGATTAACCTGACAGCCTGCCCCTGAATTTGTGTTATACTTATGTATTTGATCCAGTAAGCTAATGCAGTGTATATAAATCTCAAGACCAGTCTTGAAGTCGCGCTTTACGTAGCTACTAAATAAAACAAACGATTATAACTTACCTTAAGGGGCCACGAATTTTTCTGTAAAGTTTTGTTGTTTATTCTGCAAGCCAAGTTGCTTTCTTCATAACGACGTCTTTCGATACATCAACTGTTCACATAACCGTACTGCAAGAACATTCACTCTACCCGTCTCAACGGCCAAGTCCCTCCTGCTGTTCGCTTGTCAACACAACACTTGATACCACTGCACACACCCGCTCCACCTTGCTACAGGCAGTGGACTGACACAACACAGCTATCTCATTCACCTGCCTGCTTACAGGTGGCGGGCGAAGCGCCCAGTGAGTGAGAGGCAGCACGTGGAGAGAGGGTTACTCATACATATATTATTTATGATTTATTTAAATGCGCTTTCAGTACTTCGCAATGCATACCTCGTAATTGTGGGTTAATTAATTAGTAAATGAACTGGAATGGCGTGGAACGATGTGGTCCTGACCTAATTTTATGAAACATCACTGCATTTTTCCATAGGCACGAGCAAAATCACGACAAACCCAAAGAAAAGTGGGTGGTCAGACCGAGTTTGATCGCCGAACGTTATGATACTAAGCACGAATGCTATCCACTAGGCAGCAACATGCGGTGAAGTTATGGTGGTAATGGCAGTAGTAGAAATAGTAGTAGTACTAGTACTAGTATTTAGTTATAGGAGTAGTAGTAGTAGTAAAATGGTAATACGAGTAAGAATGTACTCGTAAGATAAATTCACTGAAACTGCTTAAGCCCCATCGCGTGAAGACGTACGGAGGAATGGAGGTCCACGAATTAACTAATGATGATAATGATGATGATGGTGGTGGTGATAGTAGTAGTAGTAGTGGTAGTTAAAAAGCTGACTCTAGTGCTCAGGTACGCAATAAGCCATAAAGACTTACGGGGGAGTGGAGGTACAACTCCTAGGATTCTCAACCGTGGCGCTACATGGTGACTGGTCGGCTTCATATCCCGGCCATTTTAACCCTGGTACCCACTGAACGGAAGTATGGGTGGAGTCCAGATCTTTCAAGACGCAAAACATTTCTTGGCCCAATCATCAGGCCCCTAGCCAGCCACTGTACCGATGATGATGACGATTATGACGATGACTGCGACGACGACAACAACAACAACAACAACAACAACAAAGAATAAGTAGATAAAAATGTCCGCGCAACTTACAGCGCATTCACTCACTGACCGCTCGTACATTGCAGTGGGTATGAATTATGTCTGTGTTTCTGGTTCTGCAACTGGCCTGCCATGTCTTGGTACAGGCCCTGCGACAGGCTGATGCCCAGTCACCAGTCATACCAAATGTGTGACAGATTCATAATGTTACAAATTAAATCTTAATTTCTGCAAGTCAACCAACCATAATGACAATGGTTGGATAAAGAAAGCTCATTAGAGCATTCACACACTATTTCCTTGAGACTGATTTTAATATTATACTCCCATCTATGTCTAGGTGTCTGAAGTGCATAATCAACTGGAGAGTCACAAACAGAGAGGACCTGCTGGGAGGGGGGGAGGAAATCACAACACTGCTAAAGTGCTAAATCCAATAATTTAATGTTCTGCTATAACTTCTAAATCTTTGTACAGAGCATCATGATAATAATAATTGTAATAATAATAATAATAATAATAATAATAATATGGTAATATGTTTAGGATAATGATCATACATGCCTCAGTCACTTCTTCCCTGGGGACCAATGCAATTGTACAGTTCAGTACAGCCCCCAGTGCATGTATTTTTACTTGTACTTTGCAGCACACGCAACACAAAATTTGAGTTTCATAGCTATGGACTGCAGACAGAAACCACAGCTATTTATAACAGCAGTCCTACCAGAGGGATCAACTTGTAATTGTAAATATTTAATTTTTCCTCTATCTTGCTTTATTTAACCAAACTCTGTGACTAGCCATATGCTGAGTCAGAAATGAAGCCCATAGGCTGTGGCTGTGATATGTACTGCCTGATCAATGACCATTACACATCTCTGGCTGCAGAGAGAGATCAGTCTGAAGTAAAGATAAAATTATGTTTAGCAAGGGAAAACGGAAGAAATTCAGGGATAAACCTGGTCCAATGACACTTTTCTCACAATAAATTTCATATGTAGACACTCGGGACTGAACTCCAGGGTTCTATAGTAAAAAACCAATTCTTAACTGCCTGCACCATGGGATGACCTCTGTCTTACACAGTGTTAGAAGTATAGACAAAGGAAAGCCACCCCATGCCAACATTTTTCCCACTTTGCATCAAGCAGTACAGTATTCAAATCAGAATTTATTATCTATACCACGTGACATTTCTGACATTCCTGCAATGCACAATATGTGTTTAATTGCTGGCTGGAAAACAAACACCCAAGTTGTAGGACAAACAGTTAAATAGGTTGGTATCCCATGACTTAAAGAACTCTGCATTGTGCAATTTCATATGAATATTTCTTATTTAATTTTCCTTGGTAAAAACTGCAGGAAACAAAATTATCTGCCTGAAACAAAAATAGCTGGGATTTAAAAATGATTAAAATGAAGAGTATTAAATTTAAGTAAATCAGCATTCTTTAATGAGAATTAAAGGCAGGGAAACAAAGTGAATACCCAATTTCAAGCAATATGATGTCTCTTGGTGACATGAAACTATAACCTAATGACAGAGAGACAGCACGTTTTCAAAACATTCAATTTCAACTCTGTAACTGAAACAGCTGCTTCCTCCAGAAAATTTTATAAATATGTTCAAATAGTTAACTGAAGAATATTCTGCCAGATGTGAATGAAGTAGAGCCTTTCAGTAGCATATATTGGTGGGGTGGCCATTTAAACCTGTGTCTAATTAAGCCTGGAGGGTAGTGGAGGTATATCTCCACACATTACTGAGCTGGTACTAAATGGACATGAATGACCAGCTTCAGGTTCTAGCTCCTTTGCCCCCAAGGAAAGAGCCCCTGATACCCACAATATGCTAATTACACAGTGATAGTAAAAAGTTGTCACAAACTATATTGAAGCCTTGGAAAAAAAGAATCCTATAAATTCTGTGGATGATAGCACTAGATGCTGCCCAATTTCTGTCTACTCTTGTTTCCCTCCACCCACATATAGTATGCATAAAACAGCCCGAAGAGCATGGTTTTCACTAAAGAATGGTTAAACAAATGCATGCCAATAGAGGAAGTATGTCAGACACAGAACAGCTTGAAATAGATGTGGCTGGAAACAATAAGTGGGGTTCTTTTCCTTGGTTTCAGTACAAGCAACTGATACTGTCAATTCACTGCTACAGACCAAACACATTACTGCCATGTATATCTGCCAATGCTTGTTATGACAGTCTCACCTGCCTCTGTAATGAGTTAGTAACCAACTCAGAGACATGGAATATTCCAGTCTATACATCTGTAAATTTGTTGGTATTTCTTTCTTATTAGGTGTATGAATACAGATAAGGCTCAAGTTAACACGACATACAGTTGTGTGGAATGTTCTGAACTACATATTACTCCAGTCTACATGAACACCTTACAGACTGGTCTGTTTTATAATATAAGCTAGTCTTTCAGAACTAAAATACAAGCATCTCTTAATGTGAAAGTTAATATGTAAAACATTAAAACAGATGGCAGAAGTTGCCTGCTGTAACAGCAGCTGTTTATTCGACTGTTTACAAACTTTTTTTTTTTTTTGGTAGAATATCACATTCCTGCCAGGCAGTTAAAGGACAACTTGCCAGCTGTATTTGCTAGATAAGCTGGAAGAACGTTTTCAGAGGGTAAACAGATATTTTTGTTGAGAGTAAGATTTAATAGTCTGTGTAGGAAGGTTTTTACAGTCAGCCATGAGGAAACAGCTGAAACCAGGTGACATATCTTAGAGAATTTAATCATTTTAGTAGCAGATGCAAACATGTCAGACCATGCTTGGTGCAAAGGCAAATCCTTTTGTGAAAATGACTTGAACCAGGTCTCAAAGTTAATGAATTATGACAAAACAAATTTGTTTACTTCCGATGATGATACAATTGAAGCTTATTTTATCTTATGAAGATCGTATACAACGACACAAACAATTAATGTAGTTTACATGATAACTGTTATTTGGTACTGTAATTTTACTTGATGATGGCATTTTTGTACTTAAGCTGAAACATGTTGCACATTAAGGTTATATAGTAACATAACATAAAACTTAGTTGTGACTTATGGCATTCAACCTTTACTGTGTTACAATTACAGATTGCATTCCAGAAAAGAGTGAAAAGGACACAACTTAACCTCTACTAAACACAATCACTTGGCATGCTGGCGACTTATGACTTATCCATCAACTCAGTATGTCATGTCTGCCTGCAGTCCATATAGCAGTCATCCATTAAGGCTGTTCATATACACAATAATAAAGTGGGGCACAATGGACGCTGCCAACCTTTGTCTATTATGATGTATTTAATGTGGTTTTGGGCACCTGTATAACATGCAGTATAACAGACACATACTATATCATCCAATGAGTTTTTTGTTACTACAAGCTTCAAGTCTTAATTTTCACTCAATAATCGAGATATTTATGGAGAACTGCCGATGACAGCAGAGTAAACAAATAACTCCATGAACAATTTAGAATTTCAAGTTACACAGTAGGGTAAGTCATAAAACTGCTTATATTTACCCTATGTCACCTCAGCAAGGATCAACTTAACAGGAAGGTTTTCAAATAAATAAATTCTGCATGACTTGGGTCACGAGATATTGCAAAAAGTATATGATCATGAAAGATACTAAAATTTCCAAAAGCCACAACAGATTATTTCGATTTCTCTTAACTGTATACTGGGAAAGAGAAACCAAGTTGCACCTGGGTGTCTTAGGTACAAATTAAGAGTTACAAACACGTTATAATTCTTGTGTGTAGCGATCAAACAGTGCTGGCCAATTATTTAAACACTGGCTAATTTACCATTCTTTGACAGGTACATTCTACATGTAAAGCAGTTGGGGACAGCACTTCAAGTTTGTTTGTAGATATACCAGCTCCATGTATTCAGCCATGCCTATTCCGTGCATAATCCACGGCAAACACTATAACCATAAAGTAAAACTGAACCAGATCACAACTGTGACATTATTATTTATTAAAATTTTTGACATATCAGCCAATAAACTCAGAATTCAAACATAATCATGCCAAGTAGACAGTAACTTTCAAGATGCGCTGTAGTTCCTTCTTACTGAAGTATATCCAACTCTCAGCACAAACATGGAAAAAACTGTACAGTTAAACATTTTTTGCAATCCTAGCACTGCCAGCTGTAAGAAACATAAACAGGATCTTATCAGGCAACAGAGTTACTTTTATCTCCCTGATAATCATAATAACTTATTTGCTTGACCTGTCATCTAACACTTCTCTGTTCAGTGAGATGCTGGTAATGTTATCAGAGATTTAGGATTATCCTAACTCAGTGTGCTTGGCCTGCAATCTAAGATTTCTTTTAGCAATCAGGTACTGAAAATGTCATCAGGCATGTGTAAAAACCTTCATGTTTAAATCTTTATTAGTATAATACACGTTGACCTTAAAATATACTACTGAAGTGTAAAGAGTGAACAGTAAAAGCTGCAATATTTGGCACTGGATACCCATAAAATTCTGTTAAACTGCAACTGACTAGGATGACTAATCAATTAAGTGTCACTATTCTATCAACTGGCAGCACACAGCAACGATTCTGAGAGCTCAGCCATAAATAATTGATGTCTTGTTGGTTTTTTAGATTATACATACATGTTATGCAAGCAGTGATAAAATGGGAACAGAATGTGAAGCAGGGAAAGGCGGCATTATATCAAGTGTCACATTACATGGCTAGGTCTATCTATAAGGTTGCTAGGTATACTAAGATGTACATGAGGTATAAATTTCTAATACCTGGAAAATTATAATAACTATGCAATGAGTAAGATAAATTATATCAAATTAAGGCTGTTATGTTAATGAATGCATGTAAGAATTCTACAACCATTCTGCATATCTCAGAAATGCATGTGCATATGATTATGATTCTTTTTCTTTTTTTCCATTATGCCAATTAAATAACCAGACTGATAATTCTGTCCAGCAATTGGATACACTGATGCTGAAAAGTGTGGGTACAATAAACGTTGTAGATAATTGCAGCATTATTCTTGAGGATAGGAAACATGGTGAAATAGAGTACAGAGGGTTGGAGGAGAGCACTGATATGGACCGGGCTTGCTGTGATACCTGCTAGAAGTTGGTGTATGCAGATGATCTGCCGATAGTCAAACTGATGAATGAGTCAAAGACCAATGATGTTGCTGACAGTGCCATCTTTATTAAATACTATGCTTCCACAGTTGAATCTTTTAAAAATGCCAGTGAACGTCCTGCACATAGATGCTTATCGAACCATGCAAGACATTCTGAATCAGATGGACAACATCAGGACAGAATTACAGACAAAGCTGAATGATTTCGAGAGGAGAATAAGAAAACAGAAAGAAAGGCAGTTGAGTTGAAGTTTACAGCCACTGAAGAGTACAACAATGCTGCAAAGAGGGTGGAGGACATAGAGATTGCCAACATAAAAGAAGAAATACAGCAGGAGAAACAGAGATGAAACACAATCTTAAGAAGGTATATGATAAATGGGCAAGTTGTGCTGAATTAGCTCAGGCCTTCAAGAGGAAGAATGTAAACTGAAGAAAGGCGAGGAGACAAGTCAGTTAATTAAAGATCATATGCTAGATGTTGCTCAGCAAGTGAAAGCATACTTTGCAGAGTTAAATGTCACATATGCTGACTTAATTAAGAAGAAGATGGCTGTTAATGAAGCTCAAGTTGAATCTTTGAAACATTTCTTTGAAAACTGAGACAACAAATTTGCAATTCCTGTGCAAATTATTAGTTTTTCCATTCTTTAATTGGCTTTGGTATTATCTTGTATTCTTGTGCTACTGTTTGGATTTTCATTCAATATTCTCATTTTTAGTGCTTTTCAACCAATTTTACATGCATACCATAAAGTACTAAAAATGTTAATAAAACGGGTTTTATTTTTCTGTATTAATGGAACGCATTCCAATGTTTGAACTAATGACAAGGAAAATTTCGTTAAGCACATGACTGTACATCACTATAAAGAATTACGCAGATGAAATGTTTCAGCCTTATTAGCCCACTGTCACACCTGACTCAAGAATATAAACAGGCTAGTTATTTGTACACATTGTTCCTAACATGTTGTATTCTTTGGAATGAAAAGCCTTTTTATAATGAATAAATAATGCATAAAATTTTGAGGTGGATAAGCAATTCCTATTGAGTGTAAGACATTACTGACACTATTTCATTCCATTATGAGCATAGTGACTCATATTTTGAGAAATGATTCTGATTGCAGATTTGAATATAAAGCTTGTGACCAATTACAAATATTGGTGACAAGCACGAAACGTGAAAAAAATTTGCCCAACTTCTTAGAAAGAGAGCTAAAATAAGCTGACCCTTTTGTAAAATATTAATGATTGATGATAAGCCTTAGGTCATCAGAATTATGCAGAAAAAAAATGTCAGGCTTCAATCAGAAGTCCAGGTCCAGTGTGAATGTTAAACACGAAGGCCAAAACCATGGCGAATTGCCTTTCTTGATATCGAAGAAGCTTACCCATTATGAATTAGTGCCTATGAAACAGTCAACAGTAATTTCTGCCTTAAAAGTTTTGGAAAGTTTACTGCAGTTCATTAGTTGATAAAGAAATGGTCTAATATTATTATTTAGCAGGTTGTCCAATGTTTCCACATCTTCCTGCGCCCATTTCGCAATCATGCAATCTTTCTCCTCCAATTGTTTCTATCAGCCCAATCTTCTTCCTTTAATCCCTTTTCTCCCATCATTCCTCTAATCCCCTCTGCCCAGGTAAGTTTGGGGCTGCCTCGCTTCCTTCTCCCGGATGGTCGCCATTCCAGTTCTTCTTTTGGTAGTCTCCCCTCCTCCATCCTTTGGACATGTCCGTACCATTGAAGCTGTTTAGTTTTTATGTCTTCTAAAAGGGATCTTGTCATGTTCAT
>JGI20166J26741_11599362_pt1 | contig 11694 bp, 5 predicted proteins | sample TergutCu122P5_FD_26741 | JGI IMG/M metagenome (IMG submission 26741) | reverse complement strand
AAAGCCATCAATTTTGACTCTGACAAACGACGAACCTGCAAGCTTACTATACCCGCCATAAACTGCCTGTTCCTGTAAGCTGCTATTCAGACTCCTTACAGTTTCCCTTCCATCATAAACTAAATTACTAATTTTAAATAGATGTGTCTTGTCTACCAAATATACAATTATTTTTCTGACACCCACTAGAGGACTAAAACTCCCTATACCGTTTGTAGTGTCTAGACTGCATTCAAGTAACTCAGGATGTGTTCCCTCATCGGTTTCTTCAGAATATGGTAATTCTTACATTTCCATGAAACTCCAGATATTTCTATAACAGCACGTGATGACGTACTTGTCAAGAACTTGGGTATGCGATAAACAGTCGTGCTGAGTGCAACTAATATATTCCTTAAATGAATGACTATTGGGAGTTCCATAAAACAAAGCAAGTAGCCTATACCTTGAAGTTGTTTGTTTATTTCCATTAAACACAATAGTTGCCATATACTGCCTGAAAGTTAGCATTGTGCCTAAAGAGTAAGTACGTACGTGTTGGTCTTCTTTCTCTTGCTTGGCGTAAATTGATAGCTTTTTACCGATGCTTAGGGATAGCGTATCGTTTCCATCTTGAAGAATAAGATGCTCAAGTAGATGATACGATTCTTACGACAAACAGCACTTTCTTTCCTGAAGAAAATTAACAAGTTACCCTTTGTCATGGGAAGAGTGAGTTTTTAATGTGAAGTAGGTTGAGAATTTGTATGAAGTTGAGGCTAAAAAATTAATTTCTAGGCATAAACCCAACGATCAGAATTGTCGAGCTGTGATGTCCTGTACTGTTATAAACAGTATACTGATTTGTGTCTTAGCATACGTGTAACCGTCCCACTTTTTTACTGCCGCGCGTCGCGTCCACAGAGGCGGGGCGCTGCTTGCAATCACGCGAGATTATTTGGGAGGAATGATGAGCGTCTAGCCGCTGGTAGCAAAACGTGTGGCCAGAAGTAGTTATAACGAATAATTACATTCACTTGCGTTTATTTGACTTACGACTTTCTTATATTGATTTGCGTCAAGAATTGCTAAATAATTGCCGTCGCAACAATATTATTTATTTGTTGTCCTAGAACGATTCCTGTTGAATTGTATCAATCCACAAGAAAAGTAAGAAGAAGAATTCAAAAAATAAACCGTACGCTGCTGTGGTACCAGTCCTCATAATCGCGAGACCCCAAAGCCTGCATGCTTATATTAACTTCTGCATGAAACACTTTGGTTCACGCCCGGACGCCAAGAGAGTCATTAGCGAGGATAATTTGGTACGGGTGTAAATTCTCAGGCAACCGACCAAAGAACTGAGAACTTCAATGTGGGAAGTAATTCAACATTTCGTGGAAACAAGGATTGTTAACCCTTGTACTCATTTTCTGATACCCCTCCGTCTTTTGAATGGAAAGTAGTTAGCCGTCTGTACTTCCAAATCTTTCCTCACTTTCTAAATACCGAAACAGTATAATTTCAGTTCATTCTGATGCATCCATCGAGATGTGGTTCTATTAATTTTTTAATCGCTGTCCTTTTAATAATTATATAAACCGTATTAATGGCGGAAATTTCAGTTTTCTATTCTCATTTTTGGAAGGTCAGTCCCGAATTTGAACTACGGACCTTGGCTGATAACCGACATGGCTTTCAGTGTATCCTTACAAGACAATGTAGGAAATCTAGTTAGAAAATTCGACATGTTTTTGGCGTGCGTAAAACTCTTAACAAGATTTCATGTATGTTGTCTGGCAGTTATATTGGAGCGCACAAAATGTTAGCATATACTTTACATAATGGAGAGACAGAAAATTGTGAATGTAATAAGAACAAACAAAATGCACACTTTTTTACCTTAATGTTTTAATCTAATTGTTTTGTCTTCGACATGTTTCGAACATCCTCAGGAAGACATGTACAAGCAGTTTTATGGTATTTCTTTCTTGCATCCATTCTGATCGATGATAGGATGAGGATGAACACTTGGATGTTCGAAACATGTCGAAGACACTATAATTGAATTAAAACATTAATGTAAAAAACGTGCGTTTTGTTGGTTCTTATTGCATAGGTCTATCACAATGCACAGTTCATAAAACGTAAAGGAAATTGTCTTTTAAATCTGAATTACGTATTTTGGTGTCACGTCTTACGTACGTAATCAAAAACATTAAAATTGTCGTGGGATTATTTTTGTGTGGGTGCTATTTGATATACCTTATAAACCATCAAATAAGGCAGGGTGTACAGAAAATTAGAGGTCGCCTTACAAGCGAGGCCCTACGTCATTACCCACTAACAGGTCAGGTCCACGCCAATTCCTAGTAAATTGTGACTAATAAGTCATAATTTACGCTGTTTTTTCGTGCTCACTACTTCAGTGAAGCTTTGCTATCAATTGCAGTGTAGTATCTATCTGTATTTACCTACTGCACAGTGTGGGTCTGCGTTTTCCCTTCAGTTTCAGCTTTGCTCTAAATTCTCCGACTGGGAAGAGGAGCTTATTCGGGCTTCTAGTTTATATGGACGAGATAAAGTTCATTTTTATGGAATCAGAATCTTCGTCCTTGTCGTAACAAAAGTCACCTCAGTGCAAGTGTGATCGCGATAGCTCAGTTTTAGGCCATGGGCTGGGTATCCGAGGAACGTTTGTTCGATTCCCAGCAGAGACAAGAGTTTTTTATCCTTTCCAAAGTGTCAATAGCAGCTTTGTAGAGTATATAGTGCTGAGGCTAAGACTGAATGGAGCTACACCTCCATTACCCCATATGCCTGTATGACGTTCACAGGGACATATTTACTATACCTCAGAACAATTAATGTCTTCACAACAAACATCGCAGTTGAATGATGCTTTGCATCCTTGATGCTCTCTGGACTGAGTTTTGGATATTTTCTCAAGCCCCTACACTTTCTGGGATTGAACCCCAAAATATGCCACTACCGCTTCCGTCCACATTCTTTAAATTGGTTATTTACTAATCTATTCCATATTTTGGAGGTCACAGTTTGTATTCTCGGTAAGACGACAAACTGTATTGACCAAGATTTCTCTTCATTATTTTTAATGGCTTTAGTTTGTTACGAGAAATGTGTTCCGTGCGGATGACAGTATGTTGGAACGTGACTGTAAGGAAATCGCACTAATGTTTGACTGGGTTCTGAAGGGGAATATAGAATTAACAAAGCGATATGAAGTTCCTTTCGCACAATATTTTTCCCAGTCTGCCTAACGAACTGAGGAAGTCCGCAGCAGAAGTAGAAAAAAAGAAATTCCTTTGCTTACAGAAAAGTTTTCGTAAGTATAGTGCCAAGCAGTTTGAATTATTGCACATTTTTTTTATTCGTATTGTTCCTGCTTTCCAGTCGCTCTTCTACATTTGATGTTCATCTTTTCATTCTGAATTTCTGACTGTGGCTAAATAAACAATAAAGAAATAAACGTTTCGATATCTTAAGAATATGTAATATTCAACTTACCAAATGAAAGAATACCTAACCAATTTAACCTAAAAACGAAAAAAGCATATTATTTCAAAGCGTTGAATTGTATATATTAGAATATATGGTACCATAACCGAGAAGATCACAACCTAAACAAGGAAGGATCTCTTATATGCGCATGGAAAAGAGTTATTGCCCCTTCCCCTATTGTTGTTTCTAGTTTTCTGAAGTAAGATGGTAGAGCTAAATTTCAGTGTGTTTTAATTATTTATGTGACCACCGTCGGATTAGCTAAAGGAAGCGTACTTAGTGTAATGTTTTCATTCTTTTTGTTACAGCTATTGATTGCAAAGAATTTTTCCCAATTTTTTTTGGCAAGATGCACACCAACCACATGCAGATATGTAAACTTTCATGTGAAAGATTAAACGTTTTCACACCTGTGTTGCTCACTTCTAGGACTGCTTTAAACTGAAGATGAAGGCATACGGCTCTCTAACCGGTGTTAAGTATTTTTCTGTTGACACGATCTAACATATCAGTAGACCTGGACCTTCATGTAAATCTGTATTATGTCCAAATTTTAACCGAAATTGCCATATTTCAAGATGTGTTAGTAAAGAACCCAGTAAACAGTTTTATAAATATCCGTTCAGCATTTACACGAGGACAGACAGACAAACATATTGCGAAATAAGAAGAATTGTTTATGTTTTCTTTGCTTAATACGTACTTCAATGAAAATTTTTATGAAAACTCATCGTGCATCGGAACCTATTTAAAAAAAAGATTTGACAGTGATACCTGACATAGGCTGCCCTTAGAATCTTCCTTATACAGGTGATATTATTGGTCACTGTGAGACAAATAGTTCATGTGACCATGTCTCTAATTGTGAATGGCTAACGAGATAGAGCTTGTGATTCTCTAGTCCTAACGGTTTAGATTTTTGTCTGTGAGAATGGATGAAAAGCGAAGTTTGCCAAATAGAAGTGGAGAGACGAAACGAATTGCTCGCTCACATTTTGTATGCTGAAGTCCGTATAAAGAAATGTGGAAATCAACTCAGACGAACAACACGCGTTCTTCGCACACGCGTTGCAAATTGCATTGAGGATGGAGGTGGAATTTTCGAACATCGATTTTCAACTGTAACACATTTGTCATTTCCTTGTAACGAAGTTGACATTAAATATTAAATTTAAATTAAAACATGTAAAATGAACAGTAAGTAATTTATCTTTCTTTGTTGTCATTCACAATGTTTTTGTACTTGTAGATTCAAACAGCTCTGCCTCTGTAACCATTCAGAATGAGACACGTGAACTTTTTTTCCCACAATTACCGATACCATCACCTCTCAAATATTCCCTTTTCCTCCTGAATTACCTTGTGCACCCACGTGAAGAAAAACGTGGTGTCCAAAGAGGTATGTTGACTTACACCAGTACTGCACTAGTATAATCTATCCCACAACCCACTGCAGGTATAAAGCGCATATGATAGCAGCTCTGGCGAACCCTTAAACAAGCTGTTGATCGAAGTGGTCTCTTCTGTAGCATTTCATTTTAAGTCTACTTCTTATATGAATTTGTCCCACAAAGGAAGTTTCCTGTCCTCATATGTAAGAACCCACAAGGAATCCATGCATTTTACGGGACACAATACGTTACAATCCATACGTTATCAGATGGTTGATTCTGGATACGTTTTCTGACGAGGTTCAAACTTTACGTTTTCTGATATTTTTGAGATGGGACTGAAAACAAGGCCAACTGGTAGCGCGTTTCATGCAGTATAAATATTTTCCGCGGCTGACTTAATAGGTAGAGAGAAAAGGTGTGTTCCAAAGGTAAAGGTACATAGCCTGAAGGCATGTGGGTTAGGGTAGGTATAATTCAACACATTCTTAACCACGGTACTACGTGAAAGTAAGTGGCCACCTTTACGCCCCCGCTGCTTTTTCCGCTTATTAACAGCTTTTGGTAACCTTTGAATTGGAGGCTGAATGAGTTCTAGAGCCGATCTGGATAACTGGGAAAAGTGAAGAATCCTATATCCTACGGGGAATCGAACCCAGCTTCCACGGACTTCCAGCCCTTAGTATATTCACTATTCCGACTCCCACGCATACTCCAATAATAATTACAATTGATGCTATCAAAATTGAAAGCTTTAAGACAAAAAGATGACATTCTTCTCTGTGTTACTTGTTATGTTTAGGTGGGATATATTGCCCGTCTTTTGCTCTGAAACGTTAGTACCAACTTTTCACAATACAGTGTATCATAAACCAGAATATAATGTGTGCTTTTGAAGCCGCTTAGAATGAGTTAGTCCTAGACTTCGAGCTGGACGACGAGGAAATCGGAAGTAATTCCCGCAGAAGCAAGGTTTGTATTATTTCCAGAACGTTTAAAGAGGGTCTTTGGTTCAGCCAGAGATTCTCTTCCGAGTTAAAGCGACTGGTGCGTGAAGCTGTACACTCACCTCCGTGTAATGGCAATAATAGTGATACGTGGAGACATAGTTCATTACATTCGTCGGATCAATTATTAAAAATTGTGAACTAAAGAAATATATTATTTAACTCTATACACTTAGTCAAAGTTTATATAAGTTCGATTTGATCCGGTAATTCCGGCTTTACTTCTGATGGATGCGAGCCAGAATTAAATTCATTAAATTTTCAGTAAAAATGTCGATATCGAAATTTGCCTCAGTTTCGAGAACGAAATCTTAAGACACAGCATCTCCCTATTGCGGATTTCATATTATTTTCGTACATGAAGAGAAGTGTGCACGTTCAGTCGCAAATGTTATTTATGTGGATTTTCACGTGCGTTTACTGCACGGTACGAGCTAAGCCTTTAAATTTAAATCAGGTTAATCACAGTATTTGCAGGATTAGCTCTATATAAATTAATTCCATATATGCATCATTTTATGTGGTGACGCCAGAATTAGTCCCATCGCCAATTGTAACTTCCTTTACTGATTTATAGTACATGAACAGCAGTGGTTTGATAGAGCAGAGACGTCAAATATCACCAGCATATTAATTTACAAAGAAATATCACGACCAGTATGACAGGCGGCAGTGCGATATTGGGTACTGGAGTATGAGCATAGGCGTTTGAAAATAATACAGTACCCAGCACACTGAGGCGTAATAGCACGTAATTCTTTGTGCGTGAATTTAAGATTCTGTGATTGGCCACAGGAATGGGGATAGGTCCAATCACAGATTAGAAAATTCCTTTGTGTTCACGTAGTGCTTTAACCCTTTAAAGAAGAAACGTATCTGTGATATATAAAGAATTAGTCCATACCGCTCTGCAAACGCTCTCCACCTCGGTTATAAAAATCAAACTATTAATGCTGTATAAAGCAAAAGTCGCTGTTTATTCTGAGAACTCATAAAAGGAATGTAATTAACATGTAGAAATTTTAAATGTTAAACTTGGTGATTCGTAAATTTCCTGGCAGACCTTAAAAGGTTAATGGTAACATGTCCTCATTTCCTTTCCCTTTGTGATTTCCCCTTCGAAAAACGAGAAGAAAATTCAGTAACCTGAGTAATGTACGCTTGATTCCTGAGCTAACGTAAAAAGCCTACTTATGTACTTCATGTACTGATTTTCCGAAATATCTGTTATTATTATTATTATTATTATTATTATCATCATCATCATCATCATCATCATCATCATCATCATCATTGCTGTTATTTTTATATTTGAGTTAAGAATTTCTCTTAAAAATACACGACTTTCTGCATTCACTTTTTCGGATATAAACTCGGAGTGACATAGTTGCAATGTTTGTAACTTCGTTTATATAAAGTCTTGCAACACAGAATGTAAATTATGTGTTTTCGTACTAAATTTTATATGCCTAGCTCCAGTGGTTCATCGGTTATCTTAATCAAACTGAAAGCCAAACAAATTTCCCGTGTTGTTGTTTTATGAGTATATTACACAAACGTCCTTCATTCGTTAATTTATTAATTCTTTCATACGACCGGTCCATGACCTCTTCGAAAGCGAATTCTGCACAAAATGATTCCTCTTTCAATTTCCAGTACCCTGTATTTTTCTGAAGGTCATCCAGTAGCTCCTTCTTTTTCATCGTCTTTTCGTCACTTCTATCCTTCCTTCTATCTTTCCCTTACTAGCATGTTTCAGAAGGCAGTTTTACGCAAGATGTGACCAATCCAGGTAGCCTTCCTTAATTTTATAATTTGTAGGATATTCCTATCATTAACTGTTTGTAATACTTCTTTGTTTCTCACACGGTTGGTCCAACAGATCTCCATCCTTCTCCAAACAACACATTGCGAAACTTCACAGGTATTTCTGATCACCTTTCCCGAGATTACACAAACGTATTTCCTGAAATAATTTCATATATTTCCAAGGCCTTTCTTACGTTTCGTTTCAGTAAATAAGTGATGCTACTGTCGCTTCAGCCTCAAAAGTTTCTTAGTATTGTAGTTCTGTTATTGCTGAGTATAGGTAATACGAAATTACGACTTTGGAGGAGTGCCCAGTGAGAGAAATTCATACCATTCTTCGTGAAAATTGGCTACATATTGTGAAATTCAAACGCAGACAAACACTTTGACAGAGTTTATGGTGATCGTATAAGCCGGCATCTTTTCGTTTTAAGGAAGAAAAGCAGAACAAGGTTTTTACTGTTTCGCTTTCTACGGCAGAAAATAGAAAAAACCTTAAAATGATAATGAAATATAACCGTAAATTTGCCAATACTTACAGTAGACATGGAGTAATTTTGTATCACTTATTTCATTAGAGTTTTGGGAAACTATGTGGATCTGCATTTCCAATCTATTTTAATTACTTGAGTAAATTTTAATTTTTTAGGTTGAAGATTATTCTATGTCAGAGACTATTATGAACTACAGTATTAAAAAGAATAACAAATATTTACCAGGGGAAAACGATAATTTTCTTGTTATTGTGGTGGTAATAATAATAGTAGTAGTAGTAGTAGTAGTAGTAGTAGTAGTAGTAGTAATAGTAGCAGTAGTAGTAGTATTAACGGCGGTGGTGGTGTGCTTTATATTTGATAAAAGATAAGAAAGCTAATATTGCCGATTTGTTTCGAGCCTCCGTCTATGTATGATGCACGCAGAACAAGGTTTGATCTCTGTATGAATAACGTTTCATCTTCGTATATGACTTTCAAAGAGTCTGAAAGTAAAGAGTGACCAGCTTCCACGTACCCGAAGGCTCTCTCATAATTAATTTCAGCTTATATTGGCGTGTTTGTATTGAACGAAAATACAGCAATTTTCGCTTATAAAAACGTAATGCAGCGTCGCTTGGAGGGAGTATGGTTCTTCAGCTTTCAGCCGGGGCATATGATTAATGTTGCACAGTTCGAATCTTTTGGAGTTTCGGCGATCATACTGGTAGTAGATCTGATTTCTCCCTTTAAAAACGTAGCCTATTATCTGGAAGACTCTTTCTGCTACGATAATTGGGTGGTTCATTCAGCTGACTTCCGTTTCCGATCTTCTTACGTCATAGAAGTCAGACATTTATTCTATCTCTGGGTTCGACAATTGTATCCGACCAGATTTGATTATTTAACGGCCCCTTTTTACTATTCGTTTTATGTAGGGTTAAGAGGAATAATAGTGGAAGACGAATATGTTGTCCTTAAATTCTTTTACGTTGAACATCGTGGTACGAATAAGGAAATTTAAATTTTATATCTCGGCCTGTTGACCGGCTCTTTTGCTTAAACTGTTTCGTTATTTTCGGTAAATATTCTACGCCCATGCTGGATATTGTTACTTCATATTAACCTACGACTGTTCTTGTAATTTCATTGTAGCGCCTTTACAATTCACTGTTCATTAATAATCATACCTTTGGAAACTACGTGATTTGTACGATTGTAGCGACTGCCATGCGAAGAGGAATTATGAGGAACGTAGTTGAATGAAAGCGGCTTTGGATCCTTTAGAATCGCAATCTTTGGTATTAACGTTTTGAAACTCTCTAGTTCTGCTATTAGAAGTTTAGTTAGTAAGACAGGCCTTAGGGAAATACGTTGTGAGGGTGGGAGGTGGGTGGAACTAGCTCAGGATGATGTCCAGTGGCGTAATTTGGTACCAGCAGTATTGAACGTTCAGATTCCATAACCAATCGGCAGTTTGAAAACGCCAATCCTTATACTTGTACTTGGGAAATCCAACCCTTTAGTTCATAACAGCAAATGTCTCTAATATGCCCTGCCTTTTTTCCAGGTATGCTTCAAAAGTCACTCAGACATATTTCATGAAAATCCCACACTCGCACATTCTACAATTTTCCCCGAATTGCTATGATACTAATCGCAAGTGCTGTGGTGGATCGAATTCAATCAAAGTGCATTTGTAATTCTGCTATTTTTTAAACTGTGGTAATATACACGTTGAAACAATTTATCTGCGGGTACCAGAGTTCTGTGTGCACATAAGCTGCAGTACAAGAATTTCTTTGACTTTTGACCCGTGAAAATCAATACACTACGCGTATCGAAACGTCGGGAACCTTATGCTCAACGATACAGCGTTCCATGCAAGAAGAACTAATACATCCTTCACACCGCTCTGAAACTTTGCAACTCGCTAAAGAAAAACACGTAATGGTGGCGAATGTGTGGCATTTGTACGTGATATTTCCAGTCACTGTATCATTCACTAACTGAATAAACATGGAATAGCACTATACTGCAAAATAATATTAAGAAATAAACTTACTTTTAGTAGGGCCTAAAGTCTTAACGAAGCTAATAATAGCCTGTTATTGGACACGATCCTCTGTCAGTTCCTTCTACCTGTCCTCTCTCATTTCTTACCTGTCCAAATGAGCTTCACGACCAGCCTATTAGGATTTCGCTCATTTTCTTCTCTTGAAGGTAAGAAAACAGTGCACATAACGTGCCCAGTTTTGGAAGTTTCATTGGTAATGCTGAATTTCAAATTCAGATGTTACGATGTGTTATTCAATGTGTTCATGTTAAAAGCAAGTTCATGTCTGTGGTAGTTGCACACTGATACGTAACTCGAAGAAAAACATTAAAACCCATAGTAAAGGTCTATGTGATTACGGTTCTTCTGGCTTATGATTCTGGTTACGTAATATGATACAATGTCGACTTTCATAGATTTTATTGAACAATTATTTTTCTCGTGACCGCTGAATGAAATGCGTACGCCCGTCATCTGTCTCCCTGGATGTATATTTCAGTTTGTGTATTTGGCTAGTGGATTTTCATTGTGACGGTTGGCAGTCCTAACGACGCACTGACCGTGCTGCCTCCAGTAATTAGCAGGGTAATGAGGCAACGAGGAGGCAGAATTAATTAATCAGCGACCAGAAGCGCTGTGACAGTTTTGCGGCCAAGATTTGCCCTCCACCAGGTCTTTTAAGTCTGATTAGCACTCAGGTGCATTAAAAAAAATATTTCCTCAAAAATCTTTTTACAAGTACTTTGCAAGATACAAAATGACATGATATCATGGGACTGTGCCTAGCATTGTGTTACAGAAGGAATTCGAGGGCAGCTTTTATGTGAAAAGGGGTGGCTAGTAATTAGAGGCGAATGTGGCACTACAATCATTTTCTATACAGTTCATAAACATATTTCAAAGGATGGTTCTTTCAGTAACCGGGGTCCTCCTTACAGATTGTATTATTTTGTGCTTTACATGTATTGTTTATGTCGGCGCCGGAAGTTAGTCATTTCTGCCACTCTTTCTCCTTTACACCAAAGCAATAGCTTCTCTTCTATCTGTTCTTTACTATCAATGACCTTTGCAGTTGTGCGAATTTTACTCGGTCTGAGTAATCTGAGGGAATGCGGGTTCGAATATCGCCTCTTCCTCTCATGTCCCTTACAATTCAGTAATCACATATCGTTATTAACAATTGACATGACATAGTTGTAAGGCAGTGAGAGTGTTTTAAGTAAGCATGAACAATAAGTAAATAAATAAATTATTTCTTGTGTTATTGTAATGAATGAGTGTAATGAGTGCAAACCACCCAAAATTATGAAAATACGGTACATTGGTTATACACTCTATTTGTTTAAAACCATAGCAGTTGCTTCACCTACAAGAGCTGTAACCGTAAATTCTTAGAGTTCAGCAAATACCTACAGTTTGTTACACTCGCCCTGGTACTTTCAACCCGGCAGTGCCGT
>JGI20166J26741_11599251_pt1 | contig 11694 bp, 13 predicted proteins | sample TergutCu122P5_FD_26741 | JGI IMG/M metagenome (IMG submission 26741) | reverse complement strand
CAACGTCGTTTTGCATGGCGGCTCCAACTTTGAGAAAAAATGGAAAAACACCAATATAACGCAACTTACCCAATCGCGCAAGAGGAATTTACTACACCCGGGGGCAGTTGCCAGGGTACAGAGGACAGGATTTTGATTCCTGTGTCCTCCTGTCCCCTGCCCCTTTTCATGTCTTTGTGGCGAATTGGACGTGGTGAAAATTGACAGTGATCGGGTTCTACTTGATTCCCCAATCGGCAAGGTTGATTTGGCCGGGAACGACCGCCGGATAAATACCGTCGGGGCCGGGTTTCGGACCGGGGGCGGCATCCCAGGTCATCGTTTTCGGGTACAGGTCGAGCGTCGAACCAAATGCACTGTCCCATGTGATTTCCCTGCCGGAATACGTTGCCAGCCGCCCCAGAATCGCCGTCATGGTCGCAATCGCCCCTTGTTCCCCTTTGTTCAGTTTTTTGCCGTGGAGAATCGCATCGAACATAACGTCCATTTCGGTTTGATGTCCGTCGTAAGTGCGGTGCCAGACTTTCGGCTCTTTCCCGTTGACCTTGAGAACCGCGTCGCCGTGCCCTTCAATGCTGAGCGTTCCTTTGCTCCCGATCGCGTGTTCGCTGAACGAGTCCCAGCAATTCGGAATCTGGCGGCAATAGCTGAATCCCCGTATGCCGTCGTCATAAATGAATTCCACGGTGTGATGATCGAAGATTTCACCGTAATTCGGTCCGACGCGCACCTGGCGCCCCCCCATACCGTTGGCTTTGACCGGGTGGCGGTCGCCTGCCATCCAGTTCATCACGTCGAGATCATGCACATGCTGCTCGGCGATGTGATCGCCGCTGAGCCAGTTGAAATAGTACCAGTTGTTCAACTGGTGATGCATTTCGGTTTCGCCTTCTGTTTTTTCACGAACCCAAAGACCGCCGGTGTTGAAATAAACACGGATGTAAAGCAGATCGCCGATCACGCCGTCATGCAGCATTTGAATCGATTCGACGTGTTTCGGTTCGTAACGCAAATGGTGTCCGACGACAAGCACTTTCCCTTTCTCTTCGGCGACTTTTGTCGCTTTCAGGGCGATATGCACCCCGACCGGGTCGGTGGCAACCGGCTTTTCGGAAAAAATGTGTTTTCCCGCTTCGGCGGCAATCAGAAGATTCCGCGTTCGAATTCCCGGCGGCTCACACAACAACACGACTTCCGCTTCGGAATTTTCGATCAGTTTTTGCCCGCAGTCGATCCCCCAATAAAGCTGGCCTTCTTTGACGTCGTACTGGTCCGGCTTGGCACCTTTGCACAAGTCCGCAACGTTTTTCACCATCGGCTCGAAAGCGTCGGCAAGTGCCACCAATTTGAGATTTTTTGTGGCCGTGTTTTCGAGCGCGTTGATGATTGCTCCCCGTCCCCGACCGCCGCAACCGATAAGTCCGACTTTGATCACATCATTTCCGGCAACGTGTACGTTTTTCAGCGTTTCGCTCATTGCTGTTCCCCCATGTCATGTTTTATGATATTATTGTGTTTTGTGACCATACCCTTCCGTTCATTATATCGGATACGATATAAAAATACCATTCCCATTGTTCCATGATCCGGGAATTACAGGAAAAAATTGATACAAACGTTTCCGCCGTCCGTGAAAGAATTTCGGACGCGGCGAAACGTTCCGGAAGAACTCCGGAATCGGTCAAATTGATCGCTGTCAGCAAATATGCGCAAAAAGACGACGGGATCATCGAAGCGTTGCTGAACGCCGGTTGCCGCGACTTGGGCGAAAGCCGACCGCAAATGCTGATTGAAAAGGCGGAAGCGTTTGCATCGTCGCCATTTGCATCATCAACATCAGAAATCCACTGGCATCTGATCGGCACGCTCCAGCGGAACAAAATCCGGAAAGTGTTGCCGTTCGTTTCGCTCATGCACTCGCTTGATTCGGTCCGTCTGATCGAAGCGATCGACCGGATCATCGCCGAAGAATCGCTCCCGCCGGTTACAGGACTTCTCGAAATCAATATTTCAGGCGACGCGACCAAACAAGGGTTCGCACCGGGGGATTTTCCCGCCGTTTTGGAGGAAATCGCCGAATTTTCGAACGTCAAAATCCGGGGATTGATGTGCATGTCCGGTTTGACGTCCGAAAATCATGAACGCCGGGCGGAATTTGCCGCCGCAGGAAAACTGTGGGAGAGTCTTATACCACACTGTCCCGACAACTGCCGGATGGAGGAGCTTTCGATGGGGATGAGCGACGATTTTGAACTTGCCATTAACGAAGGGGCAACCATGGTCCGTCTCGGCTCTTCGCTCTTCGAAAATATCCTGTTTTGATCGTCACCTCACGGGGCTTGTTTTTCCCCACAAAGGCGAACAAGAGGGGACAGGAATACAAAGTCCTGTCCCCTGACAACTGCCCCCTTTCTCATCCTTCGTGCTCTTCATGGTGAAAAAACGCTTCAATACCCGCCTTGTGATGTGTTGGGTTGACCGCTGCAAATGGCCGGGGTGCTGGAACCGTTGACGCCGAGGCGGTGGCATCCTTTTTCAATGAAAAGTTTTGCCCTGGCCGCGTCCCGAATCCCGCCGGAAGGCTTGATCTTGATGCGGCCCGCGGCGGTTTTGATCATGCAATCGACCCCTTCTTCCGTTGCCCCTTCGCCGTTGAAGCCGGTCGAGGTTTTGACGAAATCGGCGTTTGCCGTGATGCAAAGTTCGGTCGTCTTCGCGATTTCCTCAAGTGTCAGTTGCGCCGTTTCAAAAATCACCTTGACAAGGACGTTCCCGGCATGGGCGACTTCGACGACGGCACGAATCTCGCGCCGCACGTCGTCCCAAAGGCCGCTTTTGATCCACCCGTAATTGGCGACCATGTCGATTTCCGCGACCCCTTTTTCGACATAAAGTTTCGCTTCCGCGATTTTCGATTCGGTGCAGTGCGTCCCGTGCGGAAAGCCGAGCACGCAGGAAACGCCCGTTTCCGTCCCGGCACACATTTTGACCGCAAGGTCAATGTCGCACGGGCGAACGCAAACGGTCTTCACCTTGTATTCGATTCCCGAACGAATCCACTCCTCCGCCTCCTTGCGGGTCAGTTCCGGCTTCAAAACGGCATGATCGAGATAACGAGAAATGGGTTGAGTCATGTTTACTCCTACTATTTTATTATTATTCAAAAACTGCATTCGTTCACAGGTTTGTTTCTTTGTTTCTTGCAGAGGCACAAAGGCCATGGAAAGGTGCTAAGTTACATAATTAAAATGCCCTAATCTTCGGCCTGCAAGGTCGGAGCATAACAGCCCAGGGCAAGGCGTACTCGCCGCTGCCCTGGGTTACGTTGTGCGCTAACAATCATTGCCGCCCTGTAAGGGCAAGGGAATATTTTCATTTTGATAAACAGTCTCTCCCCAATATCCAAAGATATTTATCGATTAGCTCTATTGGACAGGTCTCAAGACCAAACTTTACTTGAAAAGCTGCAAAGATTTCTTTGAATGAGTTATAGTTTTTCATCTTCAATTGTGGTTTGTCATAAAATGAGTATTCCTTCTGGAAATGATTCAAAGACATTTGAACAAATTTGTCAAAAATCGGAAATTTCTTTTTATTGTTCTGATGGTAACAGTATTTTGTTGCAAAGGAATAGCAATTTCTGGACTTACCCTCATTATTCAAATCGGAGCCATCTGCGATATCCATAACCAAAGATGGATCGCCTTTTTTAATCTTTGATACAGCCCTTTTTCCTTTAACAATATTAGTTCCTTAATTCTATTCGCTACGACGACCGGTGCGAGAATGTGGGTGCTATAACATGTGTCAAGAGCACACACTTTTGCAAATATTATATCAATATTTCCATTTGTGTCGTCTTTCTTAAAAAGAGCATTAAGACGTATTTCCTGGTCGACATAACGTGAGTAGCGTGGGCTGTTTTCCCACATGTAGTAGAATCTTTCCACTGTTCGAAACAGAAGGCTTCTTGATTTCATCTCTCTTCATTGTCGAACCGTTCCTATAAAATTACGAATATATAGGTCATCCAAACGGCGAAGAATCCCCTTGCCCTTGCAGGGCGGCTGTTCTTGGGGGATTCACTAACCTAGGGCGGCGGCGAGTACGCCTTGCCCTGGGCTATTATGTATAGCCCTTTCAGGGCATTTGGCACTCGCTGACGCTTCGTGCTCTGAGTTCCACACTCTGCGCTTTGATCTTTGCATTTATCAGTGCATTTCGCGGCCGCCGGTGATGTTGATCGCCTGGCCGGTCATGTAGGCGGCGCGATTGCTCGCGAGGAAACAGGTGACATTGACCACGTCTTCAATCCGGGCAAGCCGTCCCATCGGGACTTTCGATGTGAAAATCTTGACAATCTCCTCGCGGGGCATGTTCATGTTATTGACGTAATCCGAAGAGACGTTGTCCCAGACGCCGGTATCTTCGGTGATCCCGGGGCAGACGCAGTTGACGCGGATGTTCTGTTTGGCCGTTTCAAAAGCGAGCGACTGCGTCAGCGTGATGATCGCCCCTTTCGCCGCGCTGTACGCGCTCATGAGCGCGGAACCGGTCTTGCCCGATTTGCTCGAAAAATTGACGATGGAACCGTGTCCCTGACTTTTCATGATCGGCATGACCTCCCGGATGAACAGGTAGGTCCCCTTGCAGTTGACCGCGAACACGTAATCCCAGGTTTCTTCGGAAATTTCTTCGATTTTGCCCCCTTGTCCCGTCACGCCGGCGACGTTGATCAGGACGTCGATGTTTTGCCCGAACACATTTTGACATGTCCGAACGACGGCGGCAACCTGGTCGGCTTTGGTGCAGTCGGCAGCCAGCGACTTACACTGCGTTGTTGCGCTGGTGGCACCGGCTCCGAGTTCCTTGCACAAGGCGTCCAATTTCGCCTGGTTCAGGTCGGTCACGAACGCGCGGCCCCCTTCTTCGATGATACGTCGCGCGATCTCTTTGCCGATCGTCCCCGTCGCGCCGGTGATCAATGCGGTTTGATTTGAAAATTCCATGTGATGATCTTATCGTAAAAAATTTTGTTAAAAAATCCTGACAAAACACGATGTTTTTTTAACGCGGAACTCGCGGAAGGGCGGAAAATACGGAATTTTCTTGAAGTATTCTTCCGCGTATTCCGTATTTCCGTGCCTTCCGTGTTGAAAAAATTATTTTTAAACCCCGTCTACAAATCGGTCAACCGTTTCTTCAACTCGCGGCACGCTTCGGACGGATTCCCGGCCCCCGTCACCGCCGATTGGACGGCAACACGTTTGATGCCGCTGCGCAAAACCTGGTGCAAATTTCGGGCGTCGATTCCGCCGATGGCAAACACCGGCAGAGTGATTTCCGCGGCAAGTTGTTCGAGAAACGCAACGCCGGGGAACGATTCAAACGATTTCGTGGTTGACGGGAACGTCGGCCCGGCACCGAGGTAATTGGCTCCGTCGAGAACCGCTTTTCGCGCCTGTTCGAGGTCGTGTGTTGAAACTCCGATCAACATTTTTCCGCCGACCAGTTTTCGCACATCGGCAACCGGCAATTCCTCCTGCCCGACATGCACGCCGTCGGCACCGCTGAACACGGCAATGTCGGGGCGATCATTGACAATCATCAGCGTTCGGGTTCCGTTTGTCAAGTGTCGGAGCAGCCGGGCGCGTTCCAGCAATGTCCGGTCTTCCGTGTTCTTGGCGCGAAGTTGGATCACGTCGGCCCCCCCCTGCAAAATGGCCTGCACCAATGCGGCAAACGCTTCCTGCGTCGGACGGGCGTCCACGAGCACGTACAATCGCGCATCAGCAAGCTGCGACGTTCCGACAAACGTCGACCAGACCGCTTTTTGCAGTGTGTACGAAAGGTAACGAAGCTGTTCCGCCGCACGAGTCGATGCCGGCATCGCGATTTTTCCGTATTCCTCAATGCTGCGGAGCGATTCCTGTAATCGGGAGAAATTGGCCTTGAGCAGATCGTCGAGCGACGAACGGTGGTACTCGTTTTTCCCTTCGAGCGAAGTTCCGACATCGGAAAGCGTATCACGGGCGTTGATCGTTTCACCGGCGGGAAGTTCCTGCAACACCGACGCCAGTTCGTGCCGCAATTGCTTGACCAGATTCGTCAAATGCCGGTCGTTGAGACCGAACCGGAGATAGTCTTCAATGACCCTTGCCGCTTCAAACGCCCGATTCGCCGAAGCGTCGATGATCCGGAACACCGCTTGCATACCGCAGCCGGTATGGGCGGTAGCCTTCGGCCTCGCGCAACCGCCCTGCGTTGCAGGGCTTGCGTATCCAGCTTCAGGAATTTCTAGCTGGCTTGAGTATATCAGGGGGCAGGAGTTGTTTGCCGGTGATACGTCGGCTTCGTTTGCCAATGATGATTTCTTTGCCGCTGACGGTTCGTCGTCCCAATTCGTGATGACCGACGTGTCCGGGTTGAGGTCAACTCCTTCCTGTTCGGCGATTCGCTCCCAAAGAGCGTCCGCCGAAACCCCGTGTTCATGCAAAAAACGTCCGACGCTCCCTTCTTCCGAAGCGAGTGCCAGCAAAAGGTGTTCCGTCGCAACGACAGGATGCGGAATCAGCGATTGCAACCGTTGCATCATCGAAAACATTGCGTCGGCCAGCACAGGTTCCAGACGCCCTGTGAAAATCATCTCCCCGTCGAGAAAAAAACGGAGCCGTTGTCCCAACGCCAACTGTTCCAACTTCGCATCGGCAGGCGGCAAACCGACGGGAGTTGTCGCTTGACGTTCAAACGGCAGGGCATTGGCGATGATTTCGCGGCTGATTCCAAGCTCCGCAAGCCAAATCGCCGCACGGCATTCCGATTCCTCTTCGAGTGCGAGCAGCACGCCGAGTGACGTGATCGTCGCCCTTCCTTGCGGAAACGGTTCCCGCGACGATGAGACAGGCCGATACGATTCGGCCAGCATCAAAACCCGTTGAACGCCATGAGTCACATTGATTCGCATTGCTGAAACCTGGATATTTTGGTAACCCTGTACAGAGTATTCATCACGAGACACAAGAGGGGGCTGGGGACAAACAACGTCCTGCCCTCTGTACCTTTAATAACGTCCCCTTTTTTCGTGACTTGTGTTAATCATAATTGTGTTGCTGTACAAAAACATCCCAAATGTCGTTGTTTGGTTCAGGGATACGTTTTCCCAACTCCCAAGGGTGAAAGTCATGACACGGGCAAATCGTTTTTCTCGGAAAATGAAACACCCAAATTTGCCCAGATTTCGCAAAATGACATTTTGCCGTGTTGCGACTTGCCGTGTTGATGGTCAACTGTTGATCGTCCAGCGAAACAAGTTCCCATTCCCCCTGCTCGATTCGGGTGACCGAACCTTGCTGCGGGGCGATTTCCCCTTCAAATTCAAGATAACGACGCCGATGATCGAAAATTCGCCTTGCAATTATTTTGATTTTATCAATTGTATGATTTGGCGATACGGGAATATCCAAAAAATTTGCATCCATCGGGAAAAACTGCAAAAGTTTTTTATCGGAAAATTGCCATGTCAACAACCGTTCTGCACCGCAATCAAGCAAAAAATCGACATGAAAGTCATTGTATTTTTCGTGTTTCAACAAAACATATCGCATGAGAGGTACTAAAATAACGATTACACAAAAGAGCCTGTCTCCGCCCTATAAAGGAGACACGAAGAAAAATGACATTGACAAAAAGAACGCGATTCGGGTATAGTTCGTATATGAATGCAACATGAACGAATCAACATTCCGGCCATATTATAGCATTCCGGCAGATCAGATGGAATTGATGATATGGGGGAAGAACAAAAAATAAGTATTTATCACTATGTCCGTATCGAATCAGGATCAACTGACGACAGTATCATCCATTCATTCCGGCGTTGCCTCCCCGGAATTGCAAGTCAAAAACAGAGTCGTGTCTTGCGACATCCAGAAAGAGTTGCACGAATTCGAACTGTCGCTGGCAACACATGATACGACGCACGAAACGCCGCATACGCTTTTCGCGCCAATGCACTACGAGCCTGGTTACGCTTATCCGCTTATCGTTTGGTTGCACGGCAACGGAACCGCCGGCGAACGTCAATTGATGAAAATCATGCCGATCATCAGCATGAGAAACTATGTCGCTGTCGCCCCGCAGGGAATTTGCAGCGAAGAAACATCACCGGTGGTGTTGCCGCGTTGCGAAACGGTCAGGTCGTCCGTTTTGGCGCAAAACCGGTCGTTTACGCTTGACAACGCGTTCAACAAAAACCGTTCTCCGGAGAAAAAGCAGTCGCAATACCATTGGCCTGATTCAGAGACCGGCTTCAATATTGCCCAGCAACGGGTTTTCGACGGCATTCGGATTGCCGCTGAGAAATGCAATATCGCCAAACACCGTATTTTTCTTGCCGGATTCGGCGACGGCGGCACGATGGCGTTTCGGGTCGCCATGCAATTTCCAAAATACTTTGCCGGGGTCGCTTCCCTTTGCGGACCGTTTCCGCAGGGCAAACTCCCGCTTTGCCGGTTGCAAACCGTTCGTTCGATGCCCTGTTTGATGAGCGTCGGGCGTGACAGCAACACGTTTTCGCCGACGGATGCCGCCAAACAAATGTCGCTATTTCACACTGCGGGGATGTCCGTGACCGTGCGGCAGTATCCTTGCCGGCAGGAACTCTCGACACAAATGCTCGAAGATGTCAATCGCTGGATCATGGAAAAAATGTAGTAATTAGGCTTCCGCTGGAAAGTATGATCCCTAATCAGAGCCGCGCCAGTAATGGAGCGGTTGAATCTGAAATGATTTGTATTTGGGATGATGACAATCTGGTGGAATCCTTGCGCCGGGGACAAAGATTTTCTCACAAAGGCACCAAGAAAGTGAAAAACTGATTCCAACTTTTCACTCTTCACTTATCACTATTCACTCTCATCGTGTTACCGACCATTTGGGCAATCATCGGCATTCTGATTGGCTTGTTTTTGCGGGAAAACAAGCCGTTTCAAATTGCGCTTGCCGCGTCCCTCGGCCTGATGCTCGGTTTGATTCCGAAAGACAATTTGATCGCTCTCGTTTTGGTGCTCGGCCTGTTCCTGTCGTATGCGAATTTGGGCGTCGGAATCCTCACGGCCGCCGTGGTTTCCCTGATTTCGCCTCAACTTGACTCTTTTGCCGACCGGCTGGGAATGCATTTGCTTGCTCAGGACATCGTTCTCAAAAATGCAGCGAGGCTCTTTGAGTCTCCGTTTTTTGCATGGACCTCACTGAATAACTCGGTCGTGCTCGGTCATTTTGTCATCGGACTTGTCGCCTTTTTTCCGGTTTTTCTGATTGTATTGGTTTTGTGCCATCTGGTAAAACCTGCGGCAAAAAAGAAATCTCTGCCAAAAACAGCTTCTCCCAAAAGTAAAAACGGACAGACAATATAAACACTTCTTATTTGATTATTTGGCATAATGTTATATTCGTAAAAAAATGTCCGATAATCAGGAAAACAAGAAAATTATCTTGTTTCCGAACAAAAATATAGTAAGTTGTACATAACTGTCCAGTTATTAACACAAAAATCTTTCTTTTGATTTTTGAATCGTTTCAAGCATGAACAGATTTCGTGATCAGATGCAAAAAATGTCGGCATTCCTCGAACACAAGCGGTTTGAGGAACTGATCGCACTTTTTCCTGTGCCCGGGAACGATCCCAAAACGTTGGAACACATTGGAATTCTTTTTTATCGTGCGGCGGCTTTTCTGAAATTGGAACAATGGGATGACGCTCTTCGTTCTTATGAACAATTGTTGGCCATTCATCCCAACGAACCAGTGGTCCATTACAATTGCGGCTGTATTCATCGAAAGTTGGGGCAATATGAACAGGCGTTGGAATCGTTCGACAAGGCGGTCGAACTTGACGCAAATTATTCCGACGCCTGCTACAATCGCGGAAATATCAAGATGATTCTCGGAAGAAGTCTTGAAGCGTTGGAGGATTATCAGCAAGCCATTGACCTTAACCCTGCCGATGCGGATTATTATACGGCACGGGGGCAGGTCTACGGAAACCTGGGAAAATGGTCGCTGGCATTCCAGGATTATGAGACGGCCATCGGACTTTCACCGGACAACGTGACGGCACATGGCAGTCGGGGCAACGCTTACAAACGGTTCGGATATTTCGACGACGCCATTTTGGAATACAATCACGTCATCCGAATCGCCCCGAAAGAATGCCGGGCTTACATCAATCGAGGACATGTGAACTTTTTGCATGACCGGCATGATAATGCCATCCGGGATTTCACGACCGCGATCGCGTTGAACCCGGATAATCCGAAACCGCACGCTTTTCGCGGTATGGCATATCACAAAAAGCATCGTTTTCGTCTTGCGTTACAGGACCTTGACGAAGCCATTCGTCTGGCTCCGGAGAATGGGGAGTACCTCATCCAACGCAGCCGGATTCGTGCTGCGATGTCCGATCTGATCGGAGCGGTTACGGATGCAAAAGCGGCCTCGGACACGGATCCGAAAAATTGGGAAGCCTGGCATCAATGCGGCATGGTTTATTCCCGGATGGGGCAACTTGATCTGGCTGTCGAATCATACAATATCATGCTCGAACTTCATCCGAAGTTCGCCGGCGGCTACTGTAGTCGCGGTGTGGTGCGCGCCAGACAGGGAAAAGCCGCCGAAGCCCTTGCCGATTATGATAAAGCCGCGCAATTGAATCCGAATTTCGCATCCGCATTTTTGAATCGGGGGATCATTTATCGGATTCTCGGCAAACATGAGTTGAGTATCGCGGATTTGACCAGAGCGATTCATCTCGACCCGCAAAATCCCATGGCCTATTTCAATCGTGCTGTCGTCTATGAAGCTCTCGGCGAGACCGGACATGCCAGGTGCGACCGGGAAAAGGTGGAATTTCTCAAAAAAAACACCGATTCGGAACGGGCTCAGAGTATGGATCGAACGATCGCATAACATGCGACGGCGGTCAGTGTCAGCAAAGCGATCTTTTGCGTGTGACGTTTCCAGCGCAACATGGCGAAAAGACCGGCAAAAAACAGGCAGATGACGCCGGCGTCCCCCCAGGGAATCAGCGGATAAACGATACCGGTGTTCGAAAACGGCCAGAACGGTTTTACGGGCCAATCGGCGTATTGACCGTAACCGGAAACAACAATATCGCCGAGCAAATGCGAAAAGGTTGCGGCGACGGCAACCAGTGTCCAGAGAAAATAACCGTGCCAGCGTCGTTTGCGCCGGGGCCGCAGCGATTCTTCCGGAATTCCCAAACGCAAAAGTTTGCAGAGGAACCGTCCCGACCGTGCAACCAGATCGAATCGGTAGTCGAGCAAGGCGAAAATCACCGCGATGCTGAGACAAACGATCAGGGCGTGCCCCCAGCAACGATGAGCCTGATCGAACATGACGATTCCGCCAAAAACGGTGAAGCCGTCCCAATCGGGCAAATTGGCGGCAATACCAGACATCGCGGCAAGCTGCCAGCCGTAACGCCGGTTCAGTCCCGAAGCCAAAACGAGATTAACGCCGAAGAGTGCATGTTCAATGGTGGTCATCGCGATTTGCCGAGCTTAGGAACAGTAAATTTTCAACGCAGAAGACGCGGAAAGGCGGAAAAAACGGAAGTCCGCATATTCCGTCTTTCCGCGGCTTCCGTGTTAAAAAAAGAAACTTACGGCTTATACT
>JGI20166J26741_11598918_pt1 | contig 11696 bp, 11 predicted proteins | sample TergutCu122P5_FD_26741 | JGI IMG/M metagenome (IMG submission 26741) | reverse complement strand
GTTCTCCTTCCTTGTGGTCTGTAGTGGTATGATTTCAATGGGATTCGGTTTTGTGGCATTCTTTGCAAGTGTAAATGCCAGTTCAGTCTGTATTCATCTATCTTGTCTAGTATGCCGGTAATCTTTAGTTCACGGCGTATGAAGTCGTTTGTGTTGTGGCCATGAAGGGTGTAGCCTGCCAGAAAGGAACCCAGGTGTACTTTTTCTTTTCTCTCAAAAGTCCCAGCAAATGAACCCAGTCCGGTTGCCCAACAGGGTCCCTATGGAGAGAAATACTTGTCTACAGGGTATTTTGCATATCTCTCAAGACATCCCAAAAATTCCTCTAATAAGTAGGCCCCAAGAAAGAAGCACCCATCCATGTTCCCCAAAAGCGGGGCCCCTATGGAAGCAGTCACCCATTTCTAAGCCTTGCTTAACATATCTTTGGGTTCCCCAGTAAAGGAGCCCTCCTTCATCCATCTTTCAAAGTCCCTGGTATATCCCCCCCCAAGGTACCAAGTTCCCCTCGGTTATAAAGGAGCCCCTATAGAGAGAGATGCCCGTATCCGGAGACTTTCTTAACATATCTTCCAGGGTCCCTAGTGAAGGAGCCCCCTTCCCTCGAGGCCCCCTCCATGAAGCCTCTTCAGAGAGAGAAGCTCCATCCCCAGAGCCCCCTTCATCCATCTCTCAAAGTCTGCCGGTAGATGAGCCCTCCTCCAGGTTCCCCAAGGGTGGCCCCCTATGGAAAGAGATGCCTGTCTCCAGAGCCTGTTCTATATATCCTTCAGAGTCCCTGGTAAGGGAGCACTACCTCCAGGTTCCCTTCACAGAACTCCCGCAGGTAGAAACACTCCACCTCCAGAGCCCCTTTCAAACATATCTCAAAGTCCCCAGTAGATGAGCTCACTCCAGGTTGCCCAACTGAGCCCCCAAGAAGAGAGATGCTCATCCCCAGAGCCTTCCTTACATAACCTTCAGGCCCCGTAGCAAAGGAGCCCCCCCTCCGGGTTCCCCTAACAGAGCTCCCATAAAGAGAGAGAGAGACTCCACAGCCAGAGCCCTCCTTCAACGAATTCTCGAAGTTCCCAGTAGACGGATCCCCCTCCCCAGGCCCCCCAACGGGACCCTACAGATAGAGACACCCGTCTCATCCATCTCTCAAAGTCCCCAGTAAACCAGCCCCCTTCCAGGTTCCCTAGGGAAACAGCCTTCTTCTACATAACCTTCAGGGTCCACAGCAAAGGAGCCCTCTCCAGGTTCCCTTCATAGAGAGTTGTCCCTGTTCTTAATAAGGACCACACCATATACACACGAGGAAGTAAATGTACAGTTCAACGCATATTTAACCTGGGCACATATTGGAGGATGAATGTCTTTGTACTCAGGCCACTTTATCCCTGATGAGAGAGTCCCCACTAACCACCAGATAGGAAGCTAGGTAGACCCTAAAGCCAGTCTGCATAGTTTTAAGAAGAGAAGCCTCTTCCCCATTCCAGGAATTGAACATATTCATATACTGAAAAATTTGATAATATACTGACACTACTTTGAAAATGTATGGTCTTAAAAATTTTCCAGTTACTTCAGTGCCAGGATAGTCAATGCGGGACTTGTTTTGGTCGAAGTGGCAATGTAACAGATTTTTCTCCAAGTACCTCAGTTTTCCCCCACCAGCATCATTCCACCAATTCTTGACGTTCATATTTCATTAATCTACTATTAATGCTATCTAATCTTTACAAATAACAGTGTTGCTAAATGAACCATTTAAAGAAATGTTAAAAAGTCAGCATCAAAATCTACTAAAGCAATGGAGGGTTACAGTAGGAATCTTTCACTGACAAGTTTGTAAAATCCTAACTGATTACAAATTGTAAGATCAAAGCTACAAAGAATCAAGCAATGTTACGTGGACTGAATTTACATCTCCAGAACATGTAAAAGTGTGAAAAAATCTCATTTCACAGAACCAGACAAATGAAAGAAAGAGTATGAATCCAAAGTAATAATCTGAACTTTTGTATTCCGACAGACTTACCTTTATTATTAATGAACCAATTCTCAGTATGTTTTGTGTCACCACAGTGAACCTCAAATTTTACATACTGGTAAATCTAGGAATGCATCCTTCACTGATCTGGTAATATTGGCCATCTTCAGCCTGATGCATAGACACTCTCATGAGCTCTAAAACAACCAGATATAACAAAAGATAACAATAATAAATTCTCTATGTCACATTATTTTTAATAGTAAATGGTCTCATATCTATTGCAATACTTGTGACATCAGATGGCCCCTTCGCTCAAGTGTCTTCATAATTTATGCAGATCTTGACTATTATTAGCAAGACAAATGGCGATCATCACATGACACAACATATACAATCCTTGCTATATCGAATTTTATGCACTTCAAATCCCATCATTTCTGTGCAGCAGCCCCCAACTTATAGATGTATTATTTTCAACTATAATACAGGCAACAAGGGGTTAATCAGTTTCTTTTGGAGCAGGTACAGAATGGGTACTATTGCCAAATCATATATTTATTTGTTGTGAATGAACAAAGCATGTGGATTAAAATCTGATGAATTTAAAGACACTTCACTAACTGCATATGTTACATTATGAGTCAGTCAGTCAACATATTATATCGGGTAAACTTTTCATGACCATCTCTGATTCTAATAAGGTTTTGCAAGTTTCTTGGGTCTCCTTAGGATGTGGCATATAAAACTTTATTTTCTTGTATCCACTAATTGCAGAAATATATGGCAAAATTTTCAGATTTTAAGTTGTCTATAAATTTTCCTCATTCTGAGCCACTAAAATGCTTATAGTTATGGCAGAAAGCTTGTTCCTGTACCAACTGAAACCTCTTGAGAGGAGAATTCCTCTGGCATGTGGCTGATCATGTTTCCCAAGGCATGTTAACGTTTCCAATATGACCTATGACTGTAAGTTATGCAGGCTTCCCACCCCACCTCATTTCAGTACTTTCTTGGGGAATATATCATGTTGGGACAAGAAAGCTGATGGAAAGGTACAATGTACACAGCACGGTCAGTGAATTTGGACACTGCAGCTAATGTGGACCCTGTTAATATTTACAATGTACAGTGCCGCATCTCTTCAAAAGTCTTTGCGTTCCACATATTCATCATGACAGAGAAAAACATTTATAAATTGTACAAATCAACAAATGCACTTTAATTTTATGATGTATTTTTATTCACAATATGTTCACCAACATGTTCTGGGCATCTTCCAGGTGATGTTTCTGATAAAAGAATACAATTGTAGTTAAGTGTGTCACTATCACTCCATGATATTAAAAATATATAAGTATGGTTAATTCCTTTTACTTTTGAATAATAATGTAAAATAATATTGCATAAAAATGGGTAAGTAAAGTGGAAGTTAAAATTATTTAGTGCTTGTGGAGTGATGTATACAGCAGTTATATGGTGAGTTCTAACCTAGATATAGGTGATGTGTTTTCTGTGTGGTGCACTACTTGGAACTCTTTAACACATCTAACACATAATAATTGCAAGATTCCTCTACAGGACAGCTAACTGATGAATGATCTCAGTTTTTGCAGTTACTTGTTGGTATCCCTCATTGCTGGAGTTGTGATTCATAATTGTTTCTGGATTTTGGAGGACCCAAAAGAAAACAGTAGGAAATCTGTGGACAACAAATGGTGCCTATGCCAGACTGATTTTTCATACAACAATGACAATGGGCTGGTGCTTTCAAATTCTATGCATACTTTGTCTCAATCACAAAACTACACGGAATCAACAGAGATCAACAGACAAATTAGCTCCAATCAAAGATGTATTTGAAAGCATCAGCAGCAGATTTCAAATCGCACACATACACACACACACACACACACCAAATGAACACATAACTATGGATGAACAGTTAGTGATGTTTACAAATATCCATTCTACATGTTCATAAAATCTAGACTGGTAAAGTATGGGATCAAAGTATGGGTTGCTGCTGATGCAAAGAATTTTTATGCGTACAACATGCAAGTATACACTGGCAAGACTGATGGAGCAAGGGAGAAGCAGGGCCTTCGAGTTGTCAAAGGTACGGTCTGTCACACATGTGGAACTGGAACAGGTGTTAACGCCAATAATTTCCTTACAAGTTGTGAACTGGCAAATCTCTTTTTGACAAGGAACATGACACTGGTTGGCACACTAAGGGCAAATGAGCCTGAAATTCCAGCACTGTTTCTCAGTGGAAAACAAAAAGAGGTCTCTTCTTCTGTATTTTGTTTTACCAGTGACCTAACACAGGTATCACATGTACCAGCAAGGAACAAGGCTGTCATTCTCCATTCATCACAGCATCATGATGACAGGCATGGGTGAGGGAAAAGATCAAAAACCTAAAATAATCACGTACAATGTAATTAAAAGTGTGTTTGATGTTCTGGACCAGCTTGTGAGGGAATGCACTTGTATGAGATCAACAAGGTGCTGGTGTTTGAAAATATTCTGTAGCTTGATTGATGTTGCTTGTGTAAACACATTTGTACTGTGGATGCTGAAATATCCTAATTGGCAACAAAAGAAGAATAACTGAGACGTCTGTATCTTCTTCTTTTGGGAGATCACATATAAGGAGGGATGGTAGTGGAAACGTCAACATACTCAGGGGGCCAAGCAAGCAATGGGTGTCCCTTGCAAACAACCATTTTCCCCTACAACTGTGAAGAAAGGTGGAGGAAAATGGCTGGGAAGGTGTTCTATTTGCCCAACAGCTAAGGACGGAAGAACAGACCGGAAATGTTGCCAGTGCTCGGAATGGGTGTGCAAGAACCACACTGTCAGCACAATTCAAATAAAGTGTGACAATTGCCAGGAACAATCAGGTAAATCTCATTCACATTTCTGTTCTAAACTATATTTTCTTGTCCTCAGAAATTATATGTATTTCACTCTGCATAGTTGCATGAGAAATGAAAATCCTGAATAAAAGCAATTTTTTGTCTTTGAGTCTAGGAATCAAACTTAGGAAGAAATATTATGAGAAAATAATTTAAAAAGTATGCGTTTAAAATGTACCCAGTAGAGTAAAAGTAGGAAGCTTTTTTGCTTTGTAATCCAAGGGTTATTGAACTATTATTACCTGCCATGCATTGCATGGTTTTTCAGCAGGCATACAGCATGAAGTTTAAGGTAGCACTCCAATCCAGCATATCTCAGTTCTGTTGCTGCCAAGATGATGAACACCTGACTCAACCACTGGGCTGCTGAACAAGCAAAAATGGTTTCCATCACTTTATTCATGTTCATTAGCTCACATATATCCACAAGCACAATTGCCACATACAGACAGTGGAACATCTAGCAGCAGGTAATGTTTCCAGCACTAGTTCTATATAAAGCAAATGACATGCCACAATAAACTCCACAAAACACAGAAATAAATCACAAGAATGGGCTCAGAAAATCAAACAATTGCACACACTATGGTGGGCCAATGTTACAAGTTACTAGTCATATAGCAACATCACTGCACCCTACAGCAAGATAATGCAAACTGCCAAACTACACAAAAAACCTCAAATTATGTGCACAGTCTGCCACCACATTTTGAAAATGGGTTACCTATAACCTAATTACAATCTAAGAAGGTGGACTTACTCTTATGCTACGAAATAGAAACACATGACTTACCTGTACTATTTACTGCAGAGGCATTATCACTTAAAGTACACACTTAGCATGCCTCTCATTCAGCCAATCACAACTGTAGTGATATTTTATCCTTTTTTAACTTCTAAAATACATATTCAAAATAATGTGGTCTTCGGATTGATGCAAACATTATAAATTCTCTAATATACCGAGCAAGTTGGATCAAGCAGTGTTGTGTCAGATCTGCTCTTGGGAAGCCGCCTGGTTTGGATCTTGGACAGGGTTATTATGACAGGTTTTCCATGGTTTTCCTGTCTCTCCCAGAAAATGCCATGACAGACCTCTGAAATGAGATGTGATCACTTCCTCCTCCAGTCCTCCAACTTTACCTAGACATATTCTCACACATCTTTTGACAGGAAATAACCACTGCAGTTGGTACTTCGTGAAACAACCTATGATCCATCCAGTCATCCAGTGACAAATATATTGTGACAACAAAGAAAAGATAAAACTGTTAATAATCTTACTGTGATATGCTGCATGATGAAAACATGTGACCCATTGACAAGTATCCATGTTGACAGAAACATGCTGTCACCATCGCCCGAACATGGACGCAACATGTTCCTGTCAACATGACCACCCACACATTTGACAACACAGTCATGATCCAGAAAACAACATGAATCATCAATGGTGTAAAAACTTAAAAAAATTGCAATTTATGAACTTTTGCAGCTTACTATACCAACTACATGAGAAGATGGTGCAACAAATGCATGTTGTTACGTTCAGTGAACAGGACATAACATACCTACATACGCACATACATACGCTTTCCAAACAAAGAGATGGAATAAATAAGTACATGACATTGACAATTACATCGAAGATTATTCACTAATGTATCCAACAGGCCCTCAACAATAAGCTCCACGAAGATAACACACTGGTTGAGGTTAAAGTCATCATGCAGGTATAGGAAGTTTGCCTCAGAGACATCTACTTTCACCTCAGGATGGGCACAGATCCACATCCTGAAACAATCTGCTCATTTGAGATAAGTTCACATGAGCCATGAAAAGTGGCCATTAGCTTCATCCTGCCTATATGTCCATCTGCATGTATCAGCACTGTTCCTACTGGCAAGATTTTCATGAAATTTGATATTGGGAACTTTTATGAACATCTCTCAAGAAACTTCAAATTTGGGTAAATTTGGACAAAAATATCAGGTCCTTTACATGTCCAAGACCTAAGTACATTTATATTGTTGAGAGCAGTACAAAACATTTTGTAGCTTGACAATAGTGACAAGGGAACCCACTGTTGCATTTCAGTCGCAACAATGAACACATTTACACTGGTGACAGCTAAATGCAAGTCAAAAACAATAAGAATACACTCTTCCATTGCCACGGCAACAATGGTTACACAAATGCACCACAATTTTACATTATACACACAATGCCTATCTTGTTTGAATAAGGGACGGGCAAAGTCCAAAATCCTACTAACACTTAATCCAACTGCTTTAGCACCAATGACAAAAATGGCAAAAGACACAGTTTAGTCATAAAACTAAGCATCTTCTCAAACATACAGTAATAGATAAAGGTGAATATCACATATGTATGTTGCATCAGGGAAATGGACACATACCTATACTGGTTGCTAATTAGTAAACTCCAGTTTAAATTAACCAAATATAAAAAAGGTAAACATCTCCCTACACGCACCATGCGAGCATACAGGGGGAATGAAGGTACAGTTCCACTCATTCTTAACCATGGTACTAGATGAAGGGGGATCAGCCTCATACCCTGATAGCTTCGCTACCCACTGAACAAGAGGCTTGGTGGGCACCACAGCTGGTGTAGGCAGTTCGGAAAAGACATGAACCTCTTGCTCCTGCCAGCATTCAAGAATCCCAGACCATCCAGCCCACAGCATAGTCACTATAATGACTACATCACAGCAGCTCTGAAAATGATGGCCACCCAAGAGGCCTCATATAACAGCCACATTTCTCTGTTATGCTAAACAAATGCTTGTGACACTAAAAATTGGTATACAAAGCAGAACTGGTACAAAAGAACATTCAAATACAACATTTCAGCTGGCTTGTTTCAGGTGGTTAGGGCATTTTACTCTAAATCATTTCCTGCAAACTGCTGGTACAGCCATCTGTTCGCTAGCATGTTTCCTTTTGTTGTGGGTGGGTGATTTGCATTTGTTTGTTCATGCCATGATGTATGGATACACTTAACAGCTGCATGCTAATTGTGCATGCTGTCTACGAGCAGCAGTTTCTCTGTTTTTGTATGCTGGCTGGCTCTGACAGGATGTGATGGATGAAGCCATGAAACCTTATGCAGATAATACTTTGCAAATTCTAGACAAGCCACTGTAAAGCATCAAAGTCACAGATAACAAAGCATGTATCCAGTAAATGAGATCCTGGCCCAGCCCTGTAAGAGTATAAACTGCTATTACAGATAGTCCTACACACTACAGCACGTATAGTCCCATACATTCCCTTTCAAATATGGAATATTAAACTTTCTCTTGTTCCTGGCACAAATACATATCCAGGTGATCTGTTCCTGCAAACCATTAGTAAAACAGAGCTAAAACATGTGGTCATATAGAGCATATAAAATCCAACTACAGATCATGACTTGAAATGTCTGGCATACAACATGGACATATACTAACTTGTTTGTAAGTGGAAATTGTATTTATTGCAATTGTGACTGGTCCCTTTAAATCAAATAATCAAGACCATGGTCTTCTGGGTTGTGACATGTGGTCTTGTAGGCGGTTACATATATTTCAGAGTAGCTTGGTGCCTCCATCCATATGATCAGATGTCATGTACGTGGTTTACAACCCAGAAGAATATATCGGAAATTATGTAGCAACCACAGCCCATTTTATAATACTGTATATTATGTCACCCCAACATAAAACAGCACACAATGCTGCATGTCTACTGTGATGGGGAAATGTTACAGAACATTATGGCTTTGGGTGTGGATAATTTTATAAAATTATCCCAAACAGTTACTGATAAAACTCTTAACTTTTTACCATAAATGTTCCATCAGCTACTGACAGACATTAATATCCTCATGAACTGCTGTGAACCTTTTCACACACAACAAATAGTTTGTTGCATAATCCAGCATATACAATATGGACCAATATTATCAAAGTTGCCTGAAAACAAAATTTGTTTGAATCTTAGAAACTGGGGAAAAAGAATGGCATATATTATGAAGCATTAAATCTATCTACTAAGACTGTAATACCAGCAGTCATCATTTCCAGTGAAAATACAAAATGGTTCACCCTTGTGTACTCGTATAACAAGAGATTATACAAACCAGATGTCGTAACTTCGACTGAATCTAAACACCCCACAAATAACAAAATGAACATTGCTATTGCTGGTAGTGCAGGGACAAGAGAATGGAGTGGGCGAGGATATGTTTTGTATACCATATCTACAGAGGTATCTGTATTATAAATTAGTTTTTTTGGAAAACATAATATATTAAACATTTGGTGATCTGTACACAATCATCCCTATACCCAAGAGGTTAATACAACTCTCTAGAGACAATTTTACAGCACTACGCTTACTTTCAAATAAATCTACAACAGTTTCTTCTTTCAGAATGAGAGGAAATGAGGACATGGCTGATAGAACCATAATATCTTGCAACAACAATATTCCATCACTGCTGAACACTTCTATCTGTCTTCCACTTCCATCATGCACCATCTTCATTGAAACCAAACCACAACAACATGTCTCTCTGTTAGATTTCCATGCATGACCAAACAATGTATCTACTGTTATCACAGAAGAATGTGCTGTAGTGAATCCTGCAGCTGAAAGAAGAGCTACCTGCAGCCACGATATACATGATTCTAGCTGATGCTTGGTGCAGTTGTATTTGTCAAAATCTCGGACTGCCTGAAATGAGAAACTATGTATTAAAATCCTTGTTTAAACTGAAATATGCCTTCATGCTAAGGTACCCAAGTTCTGAACATAAAGTAATACATGACACAAAATCCCAGAATATGGCTTGTGGTCACCAACATTCCTTCAGTTCACATATTATATTTACCTTTAATGTCACAACTTTAGAATAACACCCAGAGAAGAGTCTTTGTTTTCAAGATTGGGAATTGGGTTGAGATAATTACCAAGAAAGATGATGTTTTCAAATATCTGCTAGTTCAGGCCACGGAGTCACCACTGCTAATTCCAAAGCCTACCACTGTATACAATCTTCAGCCAGTCTCATCTGCATCCCAGCCTCACAACATATCTCTCTACAGTTCATCTTAATATGATTTTCCCATTTTCTTTGACTTCCAAGTGGCCACTTTCTGCATGGTTTCTGCATCAAACTGTATGTATGAAATGCTTGCCTCCTCAGCAAGCTACATGCCAGTCTCATTCCAACCTCACATGGCTTGACCTGGTCCTGTGGAGGAAAATGTTCCCTATCACCTACTATCACTTCCCCTCTTCCCTGTGCCACCTGCTGCTTAATATCCACCTTCATTGGCCCCTTAACCTACTCAGTCAGCCAATCACTGGTTACACCATCCCTGCATATTACACATCTACCTGTTCCCCAACATTCCTCTTGGACTTTTTGATCCTTGAAGATGATACCACTATACTCTCAAAATGTCAGGAACCAATTACCCAAGCATCACATCCCAGAAGGGCAGGCACCTCAACACACATTAGCCATATACAGGGGTGCTGATAAGCCCTTAGCCCGACCAGGAAGGAAAAAAGCTACAGCGACAGAAGATTTTGATGTCCATATATCCTATTTATAATCATAATTGGAAGAATATTAGTACTATTTGTATACATAACAAGACTAGCATCAAACGAAATATTCTCACCATCAAACAAAATATACCGGGAAGTAGGTCAAGCTAAGGACTTATCAGCACCCCTGTACTAGTAGTTTCCCCATTCTATTACAAAGTATCCTAAATAACCTACTTATTGTAACCATCTTAGGTTCAAATGGTTTCATAAGCATTTTGCTCTCAGCACTTGAAATGTATGCTCTTCAAAGAAAAAGGTCCTAACACATGGTCATACAAAACATGAGATAATTACTGTTTTATAATCATAATTTATACATATCTATACAGTGATGCACAATTTGTCCAAAAATCTGGGGGCGACCTCAACATTCTAGCACCAGAAGGGTGTAATGAAGCATACTGTATACAGAGGACCCACAAATGTTAATGGCCACTGTAAAAAAATAAAAAGTTGTGCAGGTGACCTGGCACCCGGAATTTATACTTCTGTGCCAGCTTGTGTAAGTCTTCTGAAAAGAAAACTGAAGGGTAATGGCTCGCAGAGCCATTCATGGACTACCTGATCCTGCAACCTGACAGCAAGAGACATCTCCAAACACCCTGCTCCAGGCACCACAGCTGGACACACCATCAAACGGTGAAGAGCACTCAGGGACTGCCTGATTACAACCTAAAGCACATACATCAGTAAGATCTACAAATTCTGTTTTGTTATTAGTAGGCAGACAGAAAATTCATAACACAAATTATTTCTAAAATTAATGCTGTTTAATTTCAAAATCTCCCTGTACTGCCAGCTTCCTGGCACACAATATACGAGATGTCACAAGTGGTTCCTTGATAAAACACGTTACGACTATGTAACATACTTAAACTGGAGAACATGTAACATGTGAGGAGTAACCCCCTATTGAGACTAAAACTAAAGATAGTCCTTTTTTAATGTTGTTCTGTGGCCGCCGCCGCACACACACACAGAGTTCTTTTGCTTGAATGCCAAAAAATTTGACTGACCAAAGACTTTATGAAAGCTGTCTGGACTCAAATTAACTCTGTTTTCACCGACAGTTGGCAGGATCTTCAACAGCTACATTCTTAGGCAAGTTAATTCTTAAGAGATAAAATGCTCCATTCATTCTGCTCTACGTAGTGTTTTTCAGGAACATAC
>JGI20166J26741_11598695_pt1 | contig 11697 bp, 12 predicted proteins | sample TergutCu122P5_FD_26741 | JGI IMG/M metagenome (IMG submission 26741) | reverse complement strand
TCAAGCCGGTTGAAAATTCCGGAAGCTGGACACGGCAAGCCCTGCAACGCAGGGCGTCTGCGCGATGCCGAAGGCTGCCGCCCATACCGGCTGCGGTATACAGAAAGATTGGAAATGAGGACTTTCTTCTCCGTGTCTCTGGTGCCTCCGTGTGAAACAAATACAAGGCAATGACATGATTCATAAATTACTCATACAAACAAGTGACATTGTATTTCGGCCATCATGCAGCCACAAACCCTGAATGGTTCCTTATTTTTCAATCACAATCGCGTCTTTTGTTACGGCAGTGATGGTTCCGGCAATGGACGCATGGAGGTCGGCACCGAGTGCCGGCTTGCCGTCGGTGTTGGGTGAAGCAACAGGGCGAACGGCAATCGGTTGACCGACGGTGACCGTACCGCCGACCGCAACGACCGGTTGACACGGCACACCGATATGTTGACGCAACAGGATTTCGACGCGCGACACGTCGAGCAACACGTCGCACAGCGGCCCGTGATTGTCAAATCTGGAAAGGCCGATTTTTTGTATCAGCCGTTTCGTCGGCGTTTTGCGGTTTTTTATATGATTCGACGCGCGGTTTTCCTGGAACGGCGGATTTTCCCAAAATTTGCGTTCTTCGAGAATGCGACGCTTGTTTTCGGCACAAACGCCCTTGGGGTCGAGACCTTCGGGGCACGAATAGTAACTGCACAAATTGCACTCGCAACAAAATTGCGTTCCCGGCACATCTGATCGCTTCGAAAGATTAAAGCCGAGACTTCGCATCGCGCGGTGCGGTTCGATCGGATGACCAAGCAGATTTCGCGGGCAAAGTTCCGTGCAATACGAACACTGGTCGCACGCCGCGATCCCGATTTTTCTGGTTCGATTCCAATCCCACAATTTTCGCTGCACGATGAAATGATCCTCCGGAAGCACGATAATGCCGCCGGTTGTTTTGGTGACCGGTTTCGACAAATCCGGCTCAAGATAACCCATCATGACGCCGCCGATGACATAACACGGGTTCGGAATCGTCGCCCCGCCCGCCGCAGCCAGGCACTCCGCAAGTTTCGCCCCGACCGGCACCCGTACCGTCACCGGGAGATGAACGTCACCGGCAACGGTCAGCCATTTTTCGGTCACCGGCGATGTTTTCGCTTGGGCGACGTTGAACGCTGTTTCGACGTTCATCACGACCGCCCCGACGGCAAGCGGAATCCGTCCCGGAGGAATGACGCGCCCGATCGCCTCGTAAACGAGAATGAATTCGTCTCCCGACGGATAAGCGTCGTCGAGCGGCACGACTGACATGTTTGTGAGTAACCTTGCGCGGACCATTTCGATCACATCGGCGTATTTGCGTTTGATACCGATCACGCCGCGACTTGCCCCGACCAGTTGCATTCCGGTTTGCAGTCCCGCGACAACGGCGTCGGTGCGATGCAGCAGCATTTCCTTGTCTTTGTGCAACAGCGGCTCGCATTCGGCGGCGTTGATCAACACCGTGTCCGCTTTGCCAGAAAGTTTGACGTGTGTCGGAAATCCCGCCCCGCCTGCCCCGACGACCCCCGCTTTTGCAATCTGTTCCGTTGTGATGGACATGTCTGTTTCAGTCGTTCTATCATGTGATTTTTGTAACCGTTCACAATTTTTTGTTTCGCCGAGCAAGCTCGGCGGCTACTCACTTTTCGTTTTTCACTTTTCGCTGTTCACTTTCTCGTATCCATACCGTTCGATATACCATTTCCAACGTTCGGTGATTTTCGCTTCAATCGCCGGGTCCGTCTCGAATTTGTTCTTCCGATACGATTTTTGTGAGGCGGCAAATGTTTCGAACGCCGGTTTTACCTGCTCGAAACCGTTCAAATGCAGATACGAGTAAATTTTTTCAAGCGTTGAAACCGGATTCGAAGTCAGTTCCTTGAAGCCGACTTCGATCCATTGATCCGGTTTCAGGAGCGAAATGTCGGCGGCAAACGCCTTGTACATTTCCTCGAACATGACGAAAATCCGCTCTTCGAACATTTTTCCGGTCGGACGCTGCAACGCATGGACCGCCGCCAGTTGCATCCAAAGATTGAACGTCGACGCATACAACGTATACGGATTGCGGTGAATATGCACGAATTTCGCATCGGGGAACCGTTGCAAAATCGTACTGATCCGGGCCGTGTGCGGTGGCGACTTGAGAATGATCTGCTTGTGATCGGCCACCGTGAGACACTTGAGAAAATACTCAAGACCGTCGAGCCATTTTTCCCGGTCATGTTGGGAAACGTTTTTGAGCGTCAGAAAATCCGCGTCGATCGGCTCGTTGTTCGGATAAATGATGTTGAGATACGGCGACGGCATTCCCATCGCACAGAGGGCGAATTCGTCCTCCTGGGGATGATCAAGTCCGGCGGCCATGTTGTCCATCGGACGTTTTTTCGGCATAAGCAGCGAAACCATCGGCGACATAAAACGTCTTGACGCCAAAAAGTGGTGCGGCGCGAAACAAGAATAAGTGTCGGCAAATGTAAACTGCCGATCCTGAATCATGAACTCATGCAGCAACGTCGTCCCGGAACGCCAATGCCCGATGATGAAAACCGGCGGTGCCGCCAGTTTCATTTCACGAATTTTTCGTCCGTAAAACACGGATTGCGGTATGGCGAATCCGCTGTTGAGAACGCTCAGGCCGCTGATGATCCCGAACATGGCGATGCCCGACGGAGCGATTCGGAATTTTCCTTTCGACGCCTGTTTGCCCCAGGCGGTCATCGTCATGCCATCCCAAAACCGCGGGTGCCAAAAGCGATCCGCACTGCCGCTTGCCTCTTTTTTTTCCACCGGTTTCTGGTCCGCCATGACAAGATACTTTTCAAAAGTTTTTTGTAACCGTTCACAACTTCACCGGATGTTTAACGCGAAACATACGAAAAATAAATGAAATTTTAGCGTTTTTTCGCGTGGCTCGCGTCAAAAACAGGACCGTGAACGGATATGCCTTATTTTTATCCTAAAATAACATCTTGCACGGTTTTGCCGGCAGGGATCATCGGGAGGACATGTTCCTGATAAGGGACGGTAACGTCAAGCAAAAACGGTCCGGTCGACTCGACCATTTCCCGGATCGCATCGGCAAGTTCTTCCGGCTTTGAAACCTGACGGGCACCCCAGCCATAGCCGCGTGCAATCATGCAAAAATCAGGGAACCGCGTTTCCGGTCCGATGCCGTTCCCGTGACCGAACGTTTCCGGGTGGTCGATCGGCCCCAAATAGGTGTTGGCACGGTTCGACGCATGAAAACGGTCCTCCCATTGCATCACCATCCCGAGGTGCTGGTTGTTGAGCAACAGCACTTTGATCGGAATTTTCTCGCAAAAACAGGTTCCGAATTCCTGAATGTTCATTTGCAGACTTCCGTCGCCGTCAATATTAATGACAAGTTTGTCCGGATTGGCGACTTTCGCCCCCATGGCCGCCGGAAGCCCGAAGCCCATCGTGCCGAGACCGCCGCTCGACAAAAACGTTCGTGGATTCTTGAACTTGTAATATTGGGCCGACCACATCTGATGCTGACCGACGCCGGTTGCAATCATCGTATCGATATTTTTTGTCGCCTTCCAAAGTTCCTCGATTGCCTGCTGCGGAAGAATATGTTCCGGGTTCGGCTTGTACGAAAGCGGAAAACGTTTCTTCCAATCGTCGATTTTGGCGTGCCACAACGACATCTCCGCATCGGGAACGGTCACAACACGATTCAATTTCGTCAAAAAATAAGCAATGTCGCTGACAATCGGAATGTCTGCCGATTTGACCTTGTTAATTTCCGACGGGTCAATGTCAACATGTACAATTTTCGCATTTTTTGCAAATTCGCTCACTTTTCCGGTCACACGGTCGTCAAATCGTACTCCAAGTCCGATCAGCAGATCGCAATCGGCAATGGCGTAATTAGCGTAGACCGTCCCGTGCATTCCGGGCATTCCGAGACTCAGCGGATGTTCCCCCGGAAACGCGGAAAGCCCCATGAGTGTCGTTGTGACGGGAATTTGCGTCTTTTCGGCCAGTTTTATCACCTCGGAAGCGGCATTTGCACCGATCACCCCGCCGCCGACATACAAGACTGGTCGCTTGGCGGCACGCATGGCGTCGGCAACGCATTTCACTTCAGCATCGGTTGCTTGCGGCACTTCGCCGGAATAACCGGGAAGCTGCATCGGAACTTCAAAATCTGCAAGACATTGCGCCAGAAGCACATCCTTGGGAATATCGACCAACACCGGTCCGTGACGTCCTGTGGTCGCGATGAAAATCGCCTCTTTCATGATTCGCGCAACATCATTGACATCAGTAATCAAATAATGATGTTTCGTGATGCTCCGGCTGACTTCGGTGACAGGTGTTTCCTGAAAAGCGTCGTTACCGATCGCAGCGGTGGTCACCTGGGCGGTAATTGCAAGTAAAGGAATACTATCGAGTTTCGCATCGGCGATCGCGGTGATCAGGTTGGTCGCCCCCGGTCCGCTGGTTACCATGCAAACACCCAATTCCCCGGTGGAACGGGCGATCCCTTGTGCGGCAAAGCCCCCTCCCTGTTCATGACGCGGCAACAACACTCGAATTTTGTCCCGGTAACGTGTGAGAGCCTGATGGAGCGGCATACTGCAACCGCCGGGATAGGCAAATACATTCGTAACACCATGGTAAACGAGCGAACGAACAACAATGTCGGCACCGCTTAACATGGTTGGCACGATTGGTTTCTGCGTTTCCGGTGATTTGCCTGTTTGGCTCACGTCAGTTCTCCTTCAGGATAAATTTTTGAATTTTGTGTTTTGAAAAAATTCCTGCAACTGCGATATTTGAAGAAAATAGGCAATATGAACACAGGAATCTTTCACTTGAACCCCACATATTAAACGCGGAAGCAGTTATTTTCAAGGGGAGAGGCTTTTTGCATTTCTTACAAAATCAGAGTGACTAAGTTACAAAAACGAGGATTGTAAAAAATTCCGAAAAATATTTATTGCGTAACATCTCTCAAAATAACGGCTTGAGAAACACAAAAAAAGAATGGTCACTTTGGCACGGTCATTGCATCTGTGATTTTCCATCAAGCGAAAATCGGAAAGAAAAAGCGACCATTTTTTGACATAAAAGAAACTTGAGAAAAACTCAGGAAAAATGAAAAAAAGGCCGGTTTTTTTTACCAAAATCGCAACAAGCGGGTATAATGGACGAGAATGGAACACTTGTGAGAGTCAGGAACGATCATGAACGGAGTTATGGAATCAACAACATTCGCGGTTGCGGTCAATTCTTATTGCGACATGACAGACGAAGACCTGCTGCTGACTTATCGTGAGTCAGACGACCGTGTTGCGTTTGAAACACTGGTCGAGCGATATGAACGGGAGCTGTTCGGTTACCTTCGCCATTATCTCGGCAACAATGAATCAGCGGAAGATGTTTTTCAATGGACGTTTTTTCTCGTGCATGAAAAATGTCATCTCTTTGAAGAAGGCCGCAAGTTTCGTCCGTGGCTTTACCGGATCGCCACCAATCAGGCGATTGACACCCATCGCCGTAACAAGCAGTCGCGGTCGGCGGCCAGCATCGACACCGATTATGATGTCGTCAATGGCTGGAACCCTTACCATGATCAGTTGATCAGCGAAGAAACGCCGGCGGAACTGGCCTCTGCTTTTGAACAAGCCAACCAGGTTCGTGACGCCGTGGAACAACTCCCCGAACAATTGCGACAAGTTTTGTATCTTGTCTATTTTCAGGGAATGACTTACCGTGAAGCCGCCGAAAGGCTCGATATTCCCTTTGGCACCGTCAAAACCCGTTTGGACATGGCCATCCGAAAATTGAACGGCGTGCTTGCCGGAGTCATTTGATCTGTCGTTTATGACAAATACTGTATCTCTCCTACTGTATCTCTCCTTTCCTCCAAAACTCCTGAAATATTTTTTCAGGAGTTTTTTTTCTATTTTTACTGTTGGAATAAAGAATTGGCTCATCTCCTGTTTCAGGTTGATGTATTCCCTTGCTGATTCTTTGACGCCACACACGCGAAAATTCATCATTTTTCGTCTGTTTCGCGGTATTTGGCGTGGGTTGCGTCGAAAAATTTTGTGTTTTTGCATATCAACCCGGTTTCGGGAAAGAGCCTGAAGATTTTCTTACAAGGCACGAAAAAGGGCGCAATTGTCATGGGACAGGATGCAGGACTTTGTATTCCTGTCCCATGATACCTTCCCCCTCTTATGGCTTCATGGGAAATCATGATTGCGCTGTCGTACAAATAAAACCACGCCTGATTTTTGCGATTCCTATTGACTTTCACAATGTCAGTCGATATAATACACACTGTGTGGATTCTTGAAAATATTGAATTTGCACACTGAATTTTATTGAAGTCTTGTGAATTTGTTTGCATTTTGTGCAAAAATTCAATTCGGTTGATGTGTTACACTTTTTTAAATTTTTTAGAAAAAGGAGACCGTTTCCATGAAAAGAGAAACAAATGTTAATTTAGGGGGGGGGGGCAGGCTACACGCTTTTACCCTCGTTGAACTTCTCGTCGTTATTGCGATCATCGGTATTTTGATCGCCCTCTTGTTGCCCGCCGTTCAGGCGGCCCGCGAAGCGGCACGGCGCATGCAATGCACCAACAATCTCAAACAAATTGCTTTGGCCGCGCATACGTTCCACGATGCCAATAAGCTGCTCCCGTCATTGAATCGTTCGCGAATGGCCAAGGGTGTTTGGGACGGTACCCATCCCAACGCGAATCCCGGTTTCGATGATATGGCTCTAGGCAGGACCAGTTGGGCAGTGTTTATTTGCCCTTACATTGAACAGCAGGCCGTCTATGACTCTTATCTCAAAGTGTTGCGGGAAGCCAATAATAATTGGTGGGATGCGACACCCTGGAACAATTGGACGGACCCTGATGTCGCAGTCGTTCAAATTTCTGGGTATCTTTGCCCCTCTGAATCTGAAGGAAAAGGGAATAACGTGAGAGGTGGCGATCTCGGACGAATCAGTTATGCCGGTTGTCTCGGAGATGTTGCGTTCCAGAACTCTTACAGTTCGGATTTTCGGGGTGCGATCGGACCAGGTCATCTCAAACAAATTGGGTTATCCGGTTTAACTGACGGCACTTCCAATACGGTTCTCTTTTCCGAAGTCGCCATTGGCACGATTGACAGTCGAATGATTAAAGGGGGAGTTGCCATCGAAGATGGCAGCCATTGGAATAAACCGATAAATTGTATGAATCATCGCGGTCCTAATGGAGAATTAACAGGTGATGTCAGAACGAACATTGGCGGTGATAACGTTGGTCCGGAAAGTGCGCAAGGTCGTGCATGGATGAGTGGGGAATTTTTATCAGGATATTTCCATACGATTCTCCCTCCCAACTCCCCCTCCTGTTCTCAAATGCCACGCCCCTACTGGGGAAATTTGATGTCCGCAAGCGGTTATCACACAGGGGGAGTCAATGTCGGAATGGGGGATGGTTCCGTCACTTTTGTTTCTGATACGATCAGTACAGGTGATCTCAATAGAGAACCGGCCAGTCTCATGGGATGGCAAGATGTGTTACTTTCAGGAAAATCCCCTTACGGCGTATGGGGGGCTGCCGGTTCACGCAAAGGCGGAGAATCCTTGACGTTGCAGTAAGCACTGCCGTATTTCGATTGGTGCAATCACACGGGCGGGCGGTCACTCTGTGGCCACCGCTTGGTTGTTTTTCATTTCCCATGTCACTACTGCCGCATAAAATTTAATATTGGGATGCGTCATTGTCCCGTGAGGGACAAAATATTGGTAGAAACGAGACCCTCCGAACAATGAGCGTCCCGTGAGGGACGCGAGAATTCTACCAATATCATGTCCCTCACGGGACATAAGGCGTGATGACATTATCCCAAAAATTATTTTTTACAAAACACTACCCATTTTGAACAAAAATCACTATGTCATACCACCGTTTCATCGTATTGATACCCTTTGTTTTCGTTCTGGCCTTCCAATGTGGTTGTACTCCCAAAGGGCCAAAAGTTTACCGGGTCGAGGGGATTGTCACTCTCGATGGAAAACCTGTTGCCGGTGCCAATGTCAGTTTCGCTCCCAAACAAGCGGGGGCCCCGGATGATTTGAGCGGTCCTCTTTTGGCGGGCGGTTCCACGGATGCCGATGGAAAATACACCCTTTCCACAACGCGGGGGAGTGCAGTCGGCGGCGGAACCACGGCCGGCGAGTATCAAGTCGCGATCGTGAAGAAAAAGATGGCCAATGCACTCACCGCTCCTCTTGCTCCCGGTCAACGATTTGTTCCGCAGTATGAATATGAGGTTCCCAAGGCATTTGAAGATTCCAAAAAATCCAATATCTCCGTCGAAGTTGTCAAAGGGAAAAACGTTTTCAATTTTGCCTTGAAATCCGACGGAACGTGTGAAGTTACGAAATAGGCACGCCTTCTTTGATTGTGCGTCCCAGTTTTTCGCGAATCGTTTTGAGGCGTTCGGCCAGTTCTTTTTCGAAACCGCGTTCCGTCGGGCGGTAGTACTCGCGGTCGACGCCGAGGTATTCCTGGGCGACGATCCCGTCGGCAAAATCGTGGGCATATTGATAGCCGACGTGTCCGAGTTGTTTGGAGCCTTGATAATGCGAGTCGCGCAAATGCCGGGGAACCGGCACGGTTCGCATTTCACGAACATCGTCGCGGGCTTCACCGATGGCCAGCGTCGCCGCGTTCGACTTGGGGGCACATGCAAGATACGACACCGCTTGCGACAAATTGAGCTGACACTCGGGCAAGCCGACCAACTCGCAGGCGTGCGCCGCGGCAACGGCAAGCGGAAGTGCCGCCGGATCGGCATTCCCGATATCTTCGCTGGCAAAGATCACGAGCCGGCGTGCAAGGAATCGCACGTCGTCCCCCCCTTCGAGCATCTTGGCGAGCCAGTAAATTGCGGCGTCCGGATCGCTTCCACGCATGCTTTTGATCAGCGCGCTGATCGTGTCGTAATGCGAATCGCCGTCGCGGTCATATTGAACCGCCTTGCGCTGCATCGACTCGGCGGCAAGTTCACGGGTGAAATCGACCGTTTCAACATCGTTTTCATTGTCGCTCTTCTCATTGCCCGAAAGCACGCCGATTTCAAGGGCGGAAAGTGCCCGTCTTGCATCGCCGTCGCTCATTTCGGCAAGAAAGTCGAGCGCGTCGTCATGAATCGTGATCTTCCGGCGTCCGAAACCGCGTTCGGCATCATCGATCGCACGAAGCACGAGTGCCTTGATCACGTCGTGCGAAAGCGGCTCGAACTGAAAAATGGAACTCCGGCTGATCAGCGCGTTGTTGATCGTGAAAAACGGGTTTTCCGTCGTCGCCCCGACAAGAATGACGACGCCGTTTTCAACTTCCGGAAGTAAAACGTCCTGTTGCGCCTTGTTGAAACGGTGGATTTCATCGACGAACAAGAGCGTTCGCTGGCCGGTGGCCGCAAGCCGGTCGTTTGCTTCCGCCAGCACTTCGCGAAGTTGCCTGACACCGTCGCTGACCGCCGAAAGCTGCCGAAACGCACTCCGGCTCTCGCGGGCAAGCAGTTGTGCCAGCGTCGTTTTCCCCGAACCGGGCGGCCCGTGAAAAATCACCGACCCCAAACGATCCGCTTTGAGCAACCGGCGCAGCAGTTTGCCTTCGCCGAGAAAATGTTCCTGGCCGACGAATTCTTCCAGCGAGCGCGGTCTCATCCGCGCCGCCAGCGGCAACGCTTTCCGACGATTCTCCTGTTCCGACGCTTCAAAAAGTGACATGTTTTCTTTTGCCTGTCACGGCGGTGCCGCAACCAAAAGATAATTTCATTGGGACAAGTTATTTTTGGACCGTTTCTTTGTAGACGGTTTTGGCGATTTTGAAACCGATTTTTTCATACAATCGAATCGCCGACGCATTTTCGGCGGTCACTTCGAGCGACACCTTTTCGACGCCGGAGCGGTGAAAACCGTGTAACGATTGAACGACGAGCGCATGTCCAAGACCGCGGCACCGGAATTCAGGAAGAACAGCGACGTTTTGAATCGCTCCCAGCCGCGCGTCATGTTTGATCCCCTGGATCGTCGCACAATCTTTGACGTCGGTGAGTGGGGGCCCCTTGACCATGAGCCAGGTTGCCGACGGAAGAAAGCCGGTTTTACCCACAATCGAACGCATCAGCCGCAAACAGGATTCGTACTGCCGGAACGACGGAAAAATCCGGGCGTCAATCTCGTTGCAAAAACTCAAATATTTGAGTTTGGCATGTCGCTCCATCAATGACGGATGCCATTCGAGGAAATGAAAGCCGTCCGGAAGCTGCGGAACCGGAAGCGTCGCCTTGAAAAGGTCGAAGAGCATCTGATACCGTTTGACATAGACGAACGACATAATGAGTTTTCGTTGGCACCAAAGGCAACCTCTACCGTGCCGCTAATAAAAATTGAGCTTATCCGTTGAATCGCCTGCATCGCCGACAACGAAAAACCTGCTATTTTATGTGTTTTAACAATGTCGGCGCAGCAGGCAGCCGTGGAAGCGGCTCAAATTTTATGATCGCATCTATAAAAATCAATTCAACAATCCCCGATTTTATTGGCATGGACATGTCCGGGGCAATATCGGCAATCCCATAATAATATACCGTCAAACGCCAATAGCAATAGACCGACATTTTCCTTTGTGAAATCCTTGTAAACTTTATGGTTTGAGCGTGTTTGGAGGTATTCTTTCCATCAATGAGCGACCAACGGAAGCGGAAAAACTCCAGGTGGAATCGGTCTCAACTTTTTCACTGGAAACCGATCACAAAATTTTCCCCAAAATACGCTTGACAAGCTGTTCCCGTTTTATTATAACTAACTTATTAGTTTAGTCATTCTGAAAAAGGAGGTTTTCTATGCCATTGCGTGACGAAAAAGAGATCGCTCCCAGTGACCGGGAGCTGGATATTTTGAAAGTCTTTTGGGAAACCGGCGAAGCGTCGGTACGGGACGTACATAAAAAAATGAGCCCGAACGGCGAGTTCGCGTTCACGACGATCCAAACGCTGATCCGGATTATGGCCGAAAAAGGGCTTCTTTCGCAGCGTCGCGACAACCGGACGCTTTATTACACACCATGTTACACCGCTGCCCAGGCGAGTTCGCGGTTCCTGCACAAACTCTTCGACGGTTCGGTCGACCAACTCGTGATGAACATGCTCCGCGCGGAAAATCTTTCCGTCGAGGAACTCAAACGGCTCGAAAAAATGATCGCCGATTCCCGCGAACACAAGGAAAACAGGAAGGAGTAACCCGCCATGAGCTCAACCGTTCCTTTTATTGACATGTTGTTTAACGGCTTTGCGATCCTGCAACTTGCAGCGTTGCTTTTTTTCGGGATTGCAATTCTGCTGCGACGCCTGACCCCGGAACCGGTCGAACGCATCCGAATCACGATGACGGCGTTCGTCGCGATTTTGGTGATGTTTGTCACGATCATGATCCCGTTTGCGCCGCGATGGTCGATTGCCGTTTGGCGCGAACACCCGACAGTTTCACTGGAACATATCAATGATGCAACCAACCAGAGCCGCGACAGTCATGGAGCGGTAAATGCAGTTTATGACCTCAATGATGCAACCAATCAGAGCCGCGACAGTCATGGAGCGGTAAATGCAGTTTATG
>JGI20166J26741_11598251_pt1 | contig 11701 bp, 13 predicted proteins | sample TergutCu122P5_FD_26741 | JGI IMG/M metagenome (IMG submission 26741) | reverse complement strand
CCCTGGAGGGGAGACCTGTTTCTGGTGCAGTACGTAAATTTAAATGCCCACTGAAAAAAACGCAGCCTTTCTGCCCATGCAGTAGGGCTTTAAATTGGACTGGCAAAAGGTTAAGCACACTGTAATGACCCATATGCTTTCTCCATAAGGATTATGGTCTTTGAGATAATTAAGTAAAAGTTATTTTTCTTCTGTGTCATAAACCTAAGAACCATCTGGTCTTGGTACTGATTGGACTGCACATTGGAGATCCATGTTTGAACACTCTTTTTTATGCTATTCATAAGAGAGTACGGAAAGTTAGTATTCACAACCTGGAAATCTGCAGACAATAACAACAGATGTCCTATAATTCTTAATTCACATGTTTCCTAATTTGTCATCATTTTACTGGATGGTTTTTCTTGCCCATATAAGATTTTATGTTGAAGCAAATAAATAGTGTCACTAATTTCCCCAGCAGCTGTGTTGGGAAGGCATGTGGCCAAAAATGTCTGGAAATTTATTAGGTGCTTACGTACATACATACATACACACATGTATGATACATACATTTCATACATTCCAGATTTTAGTCCGAATAACAACAGAGTGTGTAGTAGGTCATGAAAATACAAAATACGCAGAAGTGTTATGAAACAAAAGTATGGTGTGGAGTTAACATACAGTATTCAAATGTTACATTACCTTCACTATACAAATCATATTATAATGTTATGTTATTTTAATGTTATAAATTCATTAACAGGGTAAAAAGAATGCTTTTTTAAGTATCATCTCACTGCTACTATTAACTGATCCTCTTCGGCCATAAGATTTGGTAGTCTACATGGTCAATTGTTGAAAAATTAGATGCCAGCATAGAATGTAGTTTTCTGAAAACATGAAGCTTGTCAGTTAACCTGACAGATGGTACTTATTTCTTGTGTTATTACTGTGTGCAGCCAAATTTTTTTGACATTTTTTATGGTTATTTACAATGAAGTTGATTCATAAACATGTATATTCAAATGCAAGAGGTAAAATCCGTGATTTTTTAAACAGATTTCCATATGACTTTCTAGGTTTCACACCAACCATAATTCAAAATGTTTTCTTTTGTAGAGTAAATATCTTTCACTGTTAGACCAACTACCCATACTGGAATGAGTATTATTACCATTATCTGAAGACATATTTTTGCAACTTAGAAAACAGTGTTGAAAGCATACAGGGTTTTGGTGGGGAAACATGAAAGAAAGAGACCACTTGGAAGACTTAGGCATAGACAGGAAAATTATATTAAAATGGCTCTTTGAGAAGTGGGATGGGGAACGTGGACTGGATTGGTCTGGCTCAAAAGAGGGACAAGTAGCAGGCTATTGTGAGTGCAGTTAGGAACCCTTGAGTTCCATAGAATGTGAGGAAATTCTTGACTAGCTGAGGACCTGTTGTGTCTCAAGAAGGACTTTGCTCCATGCTGTTAATTATTGTTGAATCTCTGAAATCTGGAATCGGATATTTAGTACATTTCACTAACAAAAGTACCATTTTGCTAGTATTATTATCAACTGTTTAATTATGTGTTCTTTTCTAACAGAATGGTCCAAGAGAGGTAGTTGCTGTGAAGTGTGTGGAAAAAAAACAGCTGTCAGGGGCAGCAGTTGAAAATATTATAACAGAAATCACATTACTTAAAATGTTAAAACATGAATATATTGTGGAGATGAAAGATTTTCAGTGGAATGACAGGTTTGTGTTGCACACAGGGTTTTGTATTTTGTGGCTCCATGTATTTATGAATATAATATTATGTAGTGAAGAATAAATGTTTACAGCAGCTCTGGTTCTGATAACCACCATTTTTACACACTTGTTGGTCCTGGGAACCAGTCATGGCTGTACCAGTGACAATGTTTCTGCTGGTGCATGAACCACCCCTGCAGATAACAAGTGACTGCTGTATATGAAACCCATAAAAGATGGAGCATTCGCTATAGATCATATAGGGGTTGATGCAAAGAGTATGCTGGCAGTGTTATGAATGCAGTATATGTTGTCATACAGAGAACAGCTCTGTGTGGAGCTATTTTGTGCAGTTTTCTCTTTCACTTGGTCTAACAAGGGTCATATAATCAGCCATGTAAGAGGTGTTAAGCTGCAGCCAAAGGAAGCAGATCCTGTGCACTGAAATGAAGTAAAGTGTTCATTATAATGCGTTATCAGAAAAAGGCTGAAACATGCATATAACCAGCATGTTTTTGTGTACCCGTAGTAAGACATTTATGTAGTAATTCATTTATGTCATTCATTTTTAGGCATGTTTGCAAAATTGTGAAAAGCAACTATTAGCTTTATCAAATCCACCTGTCTGTCAACGTGGAACAACTTGGTTCCCACTGGACAGATTTTTATGGAAATTGATATTTGAGTAATTTTTTAAAATCTGTGGCGAAAGTTGAGGTTTCATTAGAATCTGGCAAGAATAATGGGTACTTTACATGAAGACCTATGTATATTTATGATAATACTTTGTTGAAATTTTCTTAAAATGAGAAATGTTTCGGACAAAAGTTGTAGAGAAAATCAAAACACACATTTTGTGTTCACTAATGTTTTTCCAAAAATCATGTTATTAATAAGATAGTGTGGCAAAATATGGTGGAGCTGGACAAGCTACAGATAACAGTGTAATATGGTGCATGTGCTTTGCATGTTGGTTGACTAAGGCTACAGACACACACTCAGAATATGTAATACTTATTGTGTTTCTACAGCAACAGTGGTTATGCAAACATGCCTTATTGTTATGTTTTTATCTTTTTAGTAAAACAGTAAGCTTAAAAATAAAGAAATTAAAATTTATGGAGTCACGGACTCTAAACAGGGCATTGCAGCAATTGTGAATTTTGCAGATTTGTGTCAGATTCTTTATATGCAGAGATCTTTGGTTTCTTATTCACAGTTGTGTATGTATTTTGTCAGTGAATTATTACAAAGAGTAAAGGTCTAGGTTCTGGACATTTCCTTTTCAAATATTCCAGATATATTTTTATTATTATGGAGTACTGTGAACATGGGGATTTGTCATGTTTCATACGCAAACGACGAAAGTTACCTGAAGTAATATGCAAAAAGTTCCTGCAACAGCTTGCCTTAGCTCTGAAGTTTCTGAGATCACATAATGTGTGTCATATGGATCTTAAACCACAGAACTTGCTACTTACCTCCAAACCAAGTCTGATGCTTAAACTGGCTGGTAAGTATGCAGTCTAGTTATTAAGTCTTGACTAGTTGCTCCAACAAATATTTGATAATATGGGGCACACCTGCACCCCATATAAATAAATAGGCCAAAATCACAAGATACATTTATTTTTTAAAAATTTATTTCCATTTGCTGACTCTACTCTTTACTTTTTCCTTCATAATTACAATTTAACATACGTTTCATTCATTTTATTCACTCTTTATGTCAAAACATTAGCATAGGACATGTCAATAAAATACATAGATGTGAAAACATATTTTAAAATTACATGTTTGAAAACATATTTGTCAGCAGGTATACTGTGACCAAGAGCTGTCCTGTAATGTCATCACACAGTGTTAGCTAGAAGTACCGTACTTTAACTGCAGTAATTTTCTCCAATTGGAACACATAAATTTTTTACAAGTAGGAAGACATACTTCACACGTCTGAGCATTCGATCTCCAATGTAATTGATCATATTATTTTAATTAATAGAACATTTTATACATATTATGAATAGATAAAATTACTGATACCACTGTAAACTGTGAAAGAAATATACCATTAAAAGGCACTGAAAAATTAATTATTTCATCTTCATTGATAGTGGGGGTGAGCAAAGAGATAGAGCTAGTAATGTGTAAGACAAGAAATAAAAACAAAATTTTAAGCTGGACATGTATTCCACTAGTATGTTTTAAAAAGAAGTGGGTGTCATCTAACATATACAGGCACCAGTGCACCTGAAGAAAGAAACCTGGAAGAAGCACATACTTTCTTATGAAGATACACAAAAGGAGCTAAAGAAATTAAATGAGAGTGGTCATCTTGTAATGTGCAGGGGACTTAGATGCTAGAATAGACAACCAACATGTTTTTAAAGTGATTGAAACTTTAGGAGAAAATATGATAAATAAAATGTGCAAAACTTAAAGTCTTTATATTGCATATTATTATTTTTAAATAAATGCTTTCTTAGGAAGAAACAGAGTAATAAATTTACTTTGAACCCTAGAGGGTTAAGTTCTGCCATGCATTATGTAATAGTAAATAATAAATTTAACTTCTAAGTAAAAGACAACAGTATGTGGAGTAAATCATGCATGTTGTGATCGTTATTTAGTGCTTATTAAGATATGTGTAATAACTACATGGAAAGGAAGTAATGTTGGAAAGAAAACCCATGAAATTGAAATTTTTAAGATACATGCTTGACAATAAGAAAGCATTAGGAAATTTTAATAAGCGAGATGAAAAGATTACGTAGTCAAGTTCCTGTGCATAACAACACTGTTGAATTTTACAAAAATCTATGAGCCATCAGTTGAGAACATTACACAGACTTGTAAGATGTATTTATTTTATAACCACATGCTATAGGTTTACAAATTTAAACATAAATATGCATTGAAATATAAATGCAAATTTGTGTAATTTTCAGTGTAAGGTATGAGATCTTATTATCATTAAATAAAATTGCATAAATTCCTTCATTTATATTTTTAGAACATTGACTTGATGATGGCTTTATATCAGATCTCTCTCCTGGACTGTTCTGATGTTTATCTAGATGACCTCCTGAGATAATGAAGTTTTACTGCTTCATTCTTATTTTTTTGGTTCTGTTGTGTATTATTGTATATATGGTTGTATGTTTTGTATGCTTCTAGTTAATTTTTTGTTATGTATTCTATTGTTACATATGTTCTGTTCTAGGTACTGTGTTTCATGGTGTTGTTCTGTGTATTGTTTATGTGTAAATGTGTTCTGTACTACTGCCACCGGGTTTCAACCCAGTTGCATTTATCAAAAAAATCATATCATATATCATAATGAAGACACAATTGACTCACAAATTATAACAAGACAAGGACATTACTTAAATATGTTACTGATTACAGGTGATGGAATTTTAATATAAGACAGTGAACATAATATACAGCATTAAATTTACAATTTACACAGTATTATGTCAAACTGTAGTACCAGTTAAAAGTGGAATTTTTGTACAATAATTTATGAGTATGGTATTTGTAAGACAAAGGTTGTATTTCATGCACATTATAGATTTTGGGTTTGCCCAGTACTTGTCTGCAGACGACCAGAACAGCTCCATGAGAGGGTCTCCACTTTATATGGCCCCTGAGATACTGCTGAAGAAGAAGTATGATGCCAGAGTTGATCTCTGGTCTGTTGGCGTAATCATGTATGAATGCCTCTTTGGAAGGGCTCCATATTCATCCAGTAACTTCAGAGAGTTGGCAGAGAAGATAAAATCACAACTGTCCATTCAGGTATTTTTGTTTCTTAATCATAAATGAATCGTATGTACCTAAATCTGTGTATTGTGTTAGGAAGTTTTCAAGAATGTAAATTGATTTCAAGCTTTTTTGGAGATGTGATGCTTATAATGGTTGTGTTCTTTAATAATACATAGAGATCCTTACTCTCTACATTTTAAAAGGGAAGCTTCTACACCCCATGATCCTTGCCAGTGTTTGTAGTACATGTACCACTTACTTTTCCAGCACTGGCCAGTCGGTATGGGGGACAGTTTTAAACCATAAAATGTCAGACCACAGTTCAAATTTGGCACTTCACAGGTGTGATCCATGCATAAATGAAGTGTCAGTCCCCTCAGAACTGAACATCAGAAACTGGCTTCTGTTAACAGGTTCCTCCAGGATCACAAATATCGTCAGACTGCAGAAACCTTCTGATGTCCCTGTTGCAACATGACCCAGACAAAAGAATAGATTATGAAGCATTCTTCCAGCACAGTTTTCTAGATTTGGAGCACATGCCAACACCTGAGTCATATCAGAAAGCTGTTGATTTAGTATGTAGTGCTGTCATACATGATACAGAGAAAAATTTCATGGAAGCCTTCAGTCTGTATTGTGATTCACTACGATACTTCGTACCTTTAATTAATGGTATGTAGAGTTTATACGTTTTGTCCACCTTTTTACGTCCATATCTGTCTGTAAGCCCATTTTATTTTATCTCATCTGTCTGTCTTCTTTCTTTCATCCTCATACATTTCATAAAATATTTTGTATGTCCCTTATGCTTATTTTACACAGACTTGTGTGTTTTGGATGGTGAAAATGTAGACAGAATGTGCATGTACATATCATTTAAAAACCAATCCTTTGATTCTCTAAAGGTGTATGGTGGAATTTAATTTTACTATGGCAATGCCTATTGGACATTGTTTATTCATTCATTCTTGGTTTATTGAGTAATCCTTCAATAGCTTAGCTCATATCACATCAGCTCTGTCCATATGGTGTGCCAGATAATCCTTTGCATTACCTAGTAACCTCTGCCATGTGAATCCTGCCCATACCCTAGGTCTCTTAAAGTGGTTTGTTCCTTTCAGGATTTATGACTACAGTTACAGTGTATTTCTCATTACTTCTGTTCAAGCTACATGTTCTGCTCATTTCAACCTAAATTTGATTACACCAGCGATTCCCAATCTGGGGTATGCATACCCCCAGGTGTATGAACCAGGACATTAAGGGGTGTGCAAAAAAAATTGAATAATGGCAGAAAAAGGCACATACATCAACGGTGTAAGACAGTTACAACATATAAATTTTAAATAACAGCAACTATATTAATTACAAACATTTTGCTAATATGAAGGGTACAATTTATGGAAATAGGCTGCCAAAGATTAGGCAAGTGAAAAAAGGTTGGGAACCACTGGATTACACCGATAATATTTGGAGAAGAGTACAGGGTATGCAGGCCCCATTATGGAGTTTTATTCTTCATCCTTCAGATATTTTTTCTCTCTGTTCTGGAAGTCCCTTAGTGGTGAGGAGACAAGTCTTACACCCATGAAAAACAACAGGTGAATTTATGGGTTTGTAAATCTTTATCTCAGTGGCTTGGAGATGGACGAGGGATACTGAAGTGAAAGGTGGCATGCATTCTCCATATTTAAACTTTTTTAAATTTTTTCATTAACATATTGTTGGTTTGTTACTGTCATTCAAATTAAGTGTAGTGATGTGAGAGTGGAGTGTTATTCAACAATGCTGAGATTTGTTAATATCATTAGTGCTAGATGAATGAAATATAAATGTGGAGCATTAGTGGGATGATACTGACAGGAGAGAACTGAAGTACTTACCACTCTGTCCACCACAAATACCATGTGGACTGACCTGAGATTGAACTTAGACCTCCATGGTGAGAGACTGGCAACTGACCTCCCTTGAATGTGAAGTTTTGTAGTACATAGTTGAAGGTTGTGTTTTGTTTTCCTTCAGCTGAGGTGGATGTCAAAAAGAAGGCTTCAATGTGCAGTAAAGTAAATGAGTACATCAGGCGTGCAGAGGACCTCAAAAGGATAGTGTATGCCACAGAAGATGCCGGAAATGAAAACCAAATACAGAATTACCAGAAAATGAGAAAATTAGACTCTGATGAATTACGTATGTAGAATGTTCTGTCGCATAAACATTCTGACATTGTAGAATCTAACATAATGAGATGTCATCTAAACATTTCAGAAGGGATGTTTTCTGAAACATATTTAATTGTATGAATATTGTTCTCTCTGTAGATTTTGTCCAGAATATTTCCCAGTATGTTGATTGCAGTATTAAATATTATTAATAAAGTAATTTAAGTCGAGTCCTAATGGGCAAATAGAATTTGAAAATATCATGTTTGCTACACATGAGGCATGTACAACTGAAACCCATTCGAGGATACTCACAGGTGAAGGTATTGCAGCATTTAGAAAAAGTCACCACAGGCAATGAGACAGGACACCCATTGATGCACAGGCCAACACAACCCATCTGCAAATAATTCCTTGAGCTGCTGCCTGAACCAATGCACTGTATCGTTCTACATGTCATTGTGCAGTGTGAACTTGAGGGCTTTCTTGAATGATGCAGAGATGTGAAATCGTATGGCCACAAGTCTAGGCTATATGCAGGATATTTGAACACTCCCCATTGTGTGGCATTCAGTTTGTCCTGCATTCTGTTGGTGACATGGGGATGGTCATTGATGTGCAGCAGGATGATGCTGTCAGTGAGTTTACTGAATTTTTTTTCTCCCCCTCCCCTGGATCTAAGTCTGCAGATTTTGAAGCATTTGACAGTAACTGTCTGCATTGTTTGTGTCATTTTGTGGTATGAAGTCCAGTGGTAAGGGTCCCTCATTGTATTTCTGGTGCTGTTTGGACACATGCATCATCTTTGACACTGTCTTTAAGCTGCACTGCAGTGTCGCCCATACCAAGTAGTTACTCAGTCAACAGTACTGTCATGCACAGGTGTCTGCCGGTTTACTGAGTCTAACATGTTGCTGCACCATCTACACTGCCACGTCAGTGCTGCAAACGGTTTCAGTTGTACATACCTCATATTTTATTAACATATCCCGACACCAGATGTAATCTGAAGTTATAATTATAACATGAACTTTTCATTTGGAGCCTACATTTAGAGATCATGCACAAATTGCCAGTGTGGATCAAAATTTTGTTTTTTTAAGTATTGCAGGTTTTATATATATCATAAAAACCACATCTGCTACACTTAGAGTTTGTTGGCATACACATCAGTTACAAGTTTTCCTTGAACAGACACCTCCAGACAGTTTTGAAGTTTTAGGTGTCTGGTCACTACCTTTATAATTAGCTATGAGACACCCATGGATTTTGTAATTAAGCTTGTTGCAAATCATATTTTAAAATATTTTGTTAGGCGTACAGTTTGATTTCGGTAATAGTTCCTGTTAGTTTGGTTGCTCAGTATCTCTTTAGTGTTGTTTATATCAGCTAGGTAAACAGTTAACAAAGTTTGACCTTATCACAGTAGTGAAGATTCTTATTACAGTCTTTTTGATTATGACTCAGTTTGGTATGTAGACAACAGGCTTTCCATCTTCAGAGTAGAAGTAAGCCAAGCTGGGAAAGTGGCTGGTTAATTAAAAGAAGAAGGAAAATAAATGGCTGTGATACAAGAAAAATCCATGCAGTTGGATCTGGTCATCAAGGAAACAGGAGAGAATGAACTTCATCCAGAGAGCATGAACAGGAAACACGGTTGTTCCCTGAGCTGGTCTGGGAAGTGTGACATCTGAAATAACAGGGCTGTTGTGAAGGACAATCTTGAACCTGAAAAGTGTTGTTTCATCTCTTTTTTTCCATAGTCCTGAAAAAGGGCTCTTTGTTCTTCTTCCAGGTCCTACAAAGGCACAGTCCCTTGCTTATCTTCCTGTCCTACAGTAATTCCCTTCTCAGGGGGCGTAGTTCCCATTGGCATGTTCAGTTCAAATCCTCTCTTCTCTATCATGGTTCTGATAGGCCATTGCAGCGGATGTGCGCTGGGTGGGCATACTCATATTACAAGGCCAGTAGTGCTTCAAATGGCAAACAGAGCAGGCATTTCATACTTTGATAACTGTGCAGTGAGCAGTAACTGTAAACATGTCATTTTCCCATGAAGAATACGCTGATATGCATTTTGTGTATGGGGTTTGCAACGGTAACGCTACTGCTGCTGTCAAAGAATATCGGCTATGATATCCTCAACGACAAATCCCTGACAGACGTGTGTTCACTCGTGTTCACCAACATCTGCAAGAGAAAGGTTCCTTTCCAAGTGTATACCGCTGTGCAGAATGTCAAATACAGCGAAATGTGGAAGAAGATGAAAACATTATTGACATGGTACAGCATAGTCCACGCACTAGTACACGAGGAATTTGACCGCCTTTGTGTTCCGCTCATGAGAGTCTGGCGAACGTTACATGCAGAAGGAATGTATCCACACCACATCCAGGGAATTCAGCATCTTGAACCTGCAGACATGTGTAGTCGGTTGGAATTGTGCCATTGGATTAATTATAACCCCCATATGACTCTTAACATTTTGTTCACTGACGAGGCCCATTTTATCCATGAAGGAGTCAACAAAACAAGAAACTTCCATTTATGGGATCGCAATAATCCACATGGAACTGTTGAAAGCAACTTCCAGCATCTCTTTGCCATAAACGTGTGGTGTGGTGTCATTGGTCTGTACATTTTTCTGTAATGTCTGACAGATGATATTTACGCCAACTTTTTGCAAGATGAACTGCCAGCACTCTCAGAGAATGTTCCTCTACACACACGACGACAGATGTACTACCAGCATGATGCAGCACCGCCTTATTTCAGTCAGGTCTTCAGGCAGTATCTGAATCATAAATTCCCAAACCGATGGATTGGTCGTGACAGTACACAGAATTGGCCACCATGGCCACTGGATCTGAACCTATTAGATTACCGTGTGTAGGGTTACATGAAAGCTATGGTGTGTGCACACAAGGTGAACATGAGAGAAGAACTACTTCAAATTCTCAGCCCTGCAAGAAGCATCAGCAATGCTGCAGTGCTTCGTAAGATTTCAGGTTCTGTGGTCACACGAGTCAGAAAATGTATCCAAGCAGATGGAGGACACTTCGAACAACTTGCTTGAGTTTTGTACGGCAAATCTGTAACTGTACCTTTTACAACATATCTCAATAAATGCACAATGCACCTCTTTCCTTTCTAATTTATTTACTATACTGTAAAAACTCATAACTCCTGAACCGTTGTGAATTGGACCCATGTGTATATGACGTTTTTGACTAAGCATCAGCTCTGGAATTAAATCCTGAATTATTGTCCTTAAGTCCTGGGACATTCTGTATAATTAGTCCCTTTCGCCATTTGGCTCCCTCGTGTCCTGATTATTGAGACAGTAAGACATGGGTACTTGTTTACCAGAATGCACAGTGACATAATGCAGCAGAGCTCATTATGCTTTCCTAGTTAATACTGACTTTTTTATGTCTTCTGTAGGTTATTTATGTAGTAAGACTCCTGCAATGGCAACAGCACTAGAAATTGGCTCTTCAGCAGAACAATATATGGCAGAGGGTCATTATGAGAGTGCTCTGGATAAGTTTCAGTCATGTCTTGGTGTCTTGATACCTTTGCTGAGCAACGAACCAAAGGGCCACAGACGTGACCTTCTGCACAACCAGATTCAGCTCTGGATGAAGCAAGCTGAAAGTGCAAAGGCACTGTTATGTGTTGTTGATTTTAAAGAGGCCAACATTCCAGAAAGCAAAGGTAAGTATGCCTCTGAAAAGTCTTTGACATTTCATACTCCATGCACTATTCTCACAAGTAAATACAGTAACCCACAAATGCACATAAAATGACTAAACTTTTATACTTAATATATAAAATTCCTACGTGTTGCAGCACTGAGGTGCCATCTTCAGGGTATCCAGTATACAAGGCATGCAAGTACCAACCCAACAATCTTGGTATTACTTTAATGAAATATTAATATGTTAGACTAGTACAAATAATCGTCAATCACACACAATAAAACAAGATACTGTTATTTATTAAAAAATAACGGTGAGCATGAAGCTACATGTTTCGGCTCATGA
>JGI20166J26741_11598140_pt1 | contig 11701 bp, 5 predicted proteins | sample TergutCu122P5_FD_26741 | JGI IMG/M metagenome (IMG submission 26741) | reverse complement strand
AACTTTGGATATAGGTGTTTTGGGTTATATCGGTATAGTTTAACATAAGGAACACTCTCCCGAAGTATTTCACATTCCTCCTGGGACACTCTGTATACTGCACTTAATAACTAAAGACAGATAATGTGAGATATGAATGTTTCTATAATACGGGATCTTCGTGAGTAATTGATAGCTGAAACTCACAGTCGTCAGGGACTGATGTTTTGGAAGAGCTTGCTACCTTCACCCAAAGAGTAGTCCAAAATGAATGATATATGCAGAAAATTTGTTGTGCAACACAGGGTAATCACAGGCTAGGCAATTTTAGTAGTGAGTGCTGCTCTGTATTGGGCTAGGGCTGTAACTAGAATATGAGGGAAAATGAAAAGCTGTTGTGACACATCTGAAGGGATTTTTGGAGCTTCAGAACATTATTACACAATCTAGAGCCCACATGAAGACACGTGGAAGCATGAAGCACAGACCCACAGGACCTGCATAAAAATAGTCTATGAAATTACACTAATATGAAGAGAATTCATCCCAAAACTGGAACGTGGGGTTTTGCAAAATGTACGTATGATTCAAGAACAAAGCTGATGGTTGCACTTGAAAATTCTTGGTATTAAGTATATTTTTTCATTATATAGATTGTGATCTTGTGGTTTGTAACACAATGTAGACTTGGCAATGGTTTCTAACATTTCAGAGGTAACTGTTACATGTAGGTACACGTGGCTTCACATCCACTTCGTTGCACAGTATTTATTAGTCACTGCTTTATATTGTTTGGCCACAGGTTGTTGCCATCTTCAGGGTGCTGCAAACCTCACAGACTTACGTATATACTGCATACATTGCAAGTAGATTTACGAAAATGCTAAAAATGTACATAATGGTGTCTGTATACAATATCAATATTGTGGTGTCAAACTATAATTAGATGTAATATTAAAACTCTGTTATATCTTAGCTTCTTATTTCCGCGACTCAATATACATCGGACCACACGCGATCAACGACCTGTAGTTTGTACATCACTGAGTCATGCTGTTGCAATGCTATTGAGTAATGGTAACATCCAGTATATGTCGCCATTTTGTCTGGAAGGCTTATCGTGTTATTTTCTGTCTCACTCACGCCCCAGATTAATCGAACGTTTTATCAAACCTTTTAAGTCGTGCCACATCATTCAGTCGAATTCCAAGAACTCGACTTACTGGTGTGATTGTTCTTGAACGGTCGCCATGTTCTGCCCCGTGTTTTGTGCTGATAAATGACAGGGCATATCAGGCGTAAATTTCAACAGGTTTTGATAAGCGTTTTGTGAGCAATGCGACGAAGTAAGTCAACTCTCTCGATAGGCAGATTACCATATTTCTGTAAGTTATCTCCACTCCGGAGCATATGGGATTATTGCATCGTTAAATGAACCAAGTCGTAGTGCTGAAATCTTTGTTAATATGGTAAATGTGATGTATATAGTTTATTGTCTGTAAATATCGGACAAAATAGAAACAGAACTAATAAGTCTGTACTGTAACAATGCTGACACTGTAAAGATTGGCCCTTGCTTCGGCCCCTTTCCGTTCAAAGCTTTCATTAGGCCTCTGCATTTCGATCTTTCTTCCGCTTTCTCGCCTCCTCGTTCATTTCGTGCACGTGTTGGATGTGTTAATTCACGTGGAAATGTGCCAATTATCCTGGCATTATAACTGATTAATCAGTACTCGCCAGTGATACGGAATGCGTGCACTTGTCCCGTTTCTTGAGCAGTGATAGGTAAAGTTCACCCTAGAACAGGCCACGAAGGCCAAGAGGGGGGAATAGAGGTATAGCTATACTCTTTCTTTAACCTCGGCGCTAAATGGGGTGGGTGGTCAACGCCACGCCCCGGCTGCATTACCCCCGAGAAAGACCCGATACCCTGTGTATAGGGGGCTGGGTGGGCCCCAGGGCCGGTCTGGAAGGGTGCGGAAAATCTCGCCCCCACCGGGATTCGATCCCCGCACCGTCCAGCCCGAAGCGAGTCGCTATACCGACTGAGCTATCCCGGCCCACGTTTCTTGAGCAGTATTGCTTGTTATGTGTTAGTGGAATGGATGGTTCTTCACGTCCTTGAAGTGTCTGGGCTTTGGATTTACCCCTGTCGTGTCATTTCTAGGGCATTCTAGTGCCACGCGAGTGATATATACACTAAAGAGAGGCTTTTAAATATTTAGGCTAGGCGTGGTAGGAGAAATATTTCCACCGCCATTTTGTAGGACCCCGGTTGTTGACTGTCAGAATCTGTTTTGCAGTAATTTGAAGCTTCTGACTTGATATAGCACAGGCTTATACTGCCTTGTAACATATTTAAATTTAGATTCGGGTGCTCGTAAGGGAGGTACCTAGAATTGGGTCAATAACTCCGCCCTGTCCCTGAAGATGGCGGAGTTTCGCCGAAACATGTGGCAGTAAACATAGAATTGTATTATTATGTATATCCGATGTACGTATGTTGGTTTTTTAAATCATCACGATAATGAAACTTTGGGTTTTATAAAATGGGAATATTTTTACCAGATGACAGTTTAAACGGTTTCGTAACTAACCAAAATTATCTACTTGTTTGAATAGTCTTGCGCTCTAAAGCAAACTTCAGGGCTGAATATTTAACACAAAATTAATAATCTTGAACGAAGCAAGTAGAATAAGATATACACATTTATCTGAGGCCACAGTTTTGCTGATTGGAAGTAGGACTTCACGTCGACTGTCTCTATTGCTTTTTTTTGTCTTGTTGAAGTCGTGGTTGAATGTTCTTACTACTACTACTACTACTACATCAAATTGGTCTACCAGTGACATTGTTTTTGGACCTGTTAAATCTCGTGTAGAAAGATAGAGTTTATTTGGCAAATTTATTTTTCATTGTTGATAATTCTACTCAATTCTTGCCTAATACCCATCTAAGTTCCGAGTTTAAGAATGAGTGGAACTAACCGTCCACTTCCCCATATGCCTTTATGGCGCGCACAAGGACAAACGTATTTTTAGCTGAAAGGAACACAATGAAGTCAGATTTTTAGATTCTTCTGATGTCACTGACTACACCGAACCTAAGACACGTAGGCTGGTTGGCTCACCGCTACTGATCAGTGCATAACAGATAAGATATTTTTCATTACCACTGTTCCGAAGACTTCATTTGATTGTGCAAAAAGTAATGCGTTGCTAGCGTCACTTTACCTTCACGGTGACGATAAGGCAAATTTGAGATATCGTTGCCCCGTAATAGAAACGTGTTTCATGTTTCTTAGTATTTGAATTTTTATCACAGACTGTATGCTTTCACTCTTGATGCTGATTATAGGCTATCACGTAGCTAAGCGATAATCTCTGTTGATATCCTTTTTCGCTATTTAGAACACATCCAAAGAATCGTACATTCTAAACGCACAGTTTACTTTAGAAATAACTCAGTGTAGCTCAGTGCAGCTTATGGAGCCAAAGGAGATGGAGAAGTCTGTGGGAACGGAATCTGTAACGTAATTGTGTTGTGGATGGGAAATTGAATTGGTTGCTTTAATGGCTGAGGTGAGTGTTGAATGAAGATAATATTGTTATCAAGCCCGCAACAACGTGGCTGGTTAATTGCACCTCACAATCGGCTGTACTGGAATGTCTGATCTGTATGCGGTGCACTTCACTTTGGAAAGATGGTTGTACTTTCATCGTCATGTGCTGGTTATCATGCAGGCCTACTGACACTTTCCTGTAATTTTTGTCAGCTGTCGATTCAAGGAGGAATTATTTCAATACTAATCCTATCTTATAGCAAATAGACTTTCAGTTTTTTTTTAGTATAGCAATGTATGGTGCTTCAGAGTAATATTGGGTTATGTAAAATTTAACACCCACTTGTTGCACGACGCTTTTTATGTGTTAGTTAATGCTCCGACATGTTTCGGCCTTAGCTGTTGGCCGTCGTTAGGGAGCTTGTAATTTTTTTTTAGCATGTGCAGCTTATGCTTCAACTTATGTAGTAGGAATTCTATATATGTTTAAACTTATTATTATGAAGATTAAATGTTACATTTCTTAGAATCATTAGTATAGTTACATACATCATAAAATTAATTCAGTTTGCTGTTGATGTAAATGCTGTGTCCAAACATCTACGTTCCAGTCCTTCAAATGAAGTAAGTTCTGGAATCAGATATCCGGTGTCTTATGTTCACGCTATGAATGAATACGCTATACTCACGAGATCCCTGAAGATGGCCAACAACTAAGGCCGAAACATGTCGCAGCATTAATTAACAAATAAAAGTGCGGTGCAACAATTTGCTGTTCAATTTTGCATAAGTAATGTAGTTGCACGGAAAATGTACAACATTAAATACCGGCTTATTTAAATTCCTTTACTTTACAGTACGAGGTGTTAGAGTGCTGCATGAAACGGTTTCAACTTCTGTTCCTCCAGTTTGCACTTTAGTCTGGAAACGTTAGCGGTTTCCCTCCAGAAACCTGAGGCGCATTCATTGTGGTAATGAGCGGATGGGACCTTCAGTGATTTTCGCATTTTAACAAAACTTTCCATATAAGTATTAACATTACTTTGAAGCACCCTGTATTAAAAATAACGGCAGTGAGCTGCAGATAGGTGCAGAAGGCAACTGCTGAAATGTCAAATATGTTTACGTGTATGTGTGTGTGTGTGTGTGTGTGTGTGTATATATATATATATATATATATATATATATATATATATATGTATATCAATGGGTTTGGTTCGTTTCTGATATCGTTTTCGTTGTGTCTTTCAGTTATTCATCATAAGCACAGCCTAAATATAGTACGATTGTGTTAGAAAAGATAGACTGGCGCCAGGCCTTACTTCACACATGTTCGAAATGCGTTTCTTTGAAAATTTGTACTTGAAATTAATCCGTACCTTCACTCACTTTACATAAAGGAAAGGTTTTCGGTTTCCACACCATGAAGGAACGTCGGGAGAGTAAGCCTTGTGCATCCACTAACCTAACTCTCTTATTAACCTAGGCACTGGATGGAGGTGAGTGGTCAGCTCCACGCCCTTGCCACTTTAACCCCGGTACACATCACATAGGAAGCCCGATGGACCTCTGAGCCAGTTTCAACTTTTCTGGACAAGAAACAATTCATGCTCCTGCTGAGTGACAAACAGGATTGTCCACTCCGTAGTTTCCGTCCCACTTTTTCCAGCTTTAAAACAAAACTTTATCGCTAATCGTTGCTCCATACTCAAATCCGTGACGAAGCTTTCACACACAGCTTCGCTTCACGCCACAAATCACAAATACTGCTCAACTCACACAGACAACACTAAGCACACAACGTGTCGGGACTTGCTCCTACGTGTTTCTGTGGATGTCCGCCTGATGGCGCGCGTAGTATTCGCTCTGTACAATCAGTCCTAAAACTTAGTAGACGGACTGTATATTTTGACTGAGCCATCCCGACTCCCTGTTCACTCTAACTACAAAACTTTGATCATATGTACGATATTTTATGTTACGAGGGAGACTCAGTTATTGTCTTATGGGGTGCGGTAATATAGCGCTTTCTGAACGGAAAAATATAATTTGGGCTGAAATCGGAGTACTTATTTTCACCGGAGTTTGAGGTCGAAATATCTGCTGAAAAAAAAACTTTCTTACGGTACTTAAAGTTATTAATCAACACAAGAGCAATCGTTCATCACTCTTAAGCCACGAAGTCAACAGTTTATCGGGGGAGTCAATCTTGTGCAAAATGATTTCTGTGAACATGAGATAACTAAAAAGTAAAATAGCAATAAACTTTACTGTTCTGGCGTGACGTAGGTTCTTTAACATAACACTGATAATACGTTTCAACACCGTGCCGGAAACACGAATGTGTTGGTGTACATATGTGCTTAGCATAGATCAAAATAGCTACCTCTCTTTGCGTGTACACTGAGTAGGAGGACACATGTAATGTTCTCCCATTTCTTTATAATAAAACCAACTAGATGCACTAATTTCACAAATTTATTTTGGCATGAAACTCTACATGTTGCGGACAGTTCGTCTGTCCGTCATCAGGAGTTTATTCACTGTACACTCAGCATTGGTGTATGTCATACAGGTCTGTAGACAGCTTTCGAGCAGGACCAGGTTCTGCTCGAAAGTTGCCTTAACGACTTCGATATAATTAAACACAAGGGAACGAACGAGACAGAATTTCTGATTTACGCGTTTGTTTCCTTTCGTATTACGTTAATGAAGCCATAATATTGTTACACAGAGTCAAGGAAAAAAATAACAAGACAGGCAATGTACGCATAACGTAACATTGAGGCGCGTTCGTGCAAAAATTATTACAGTAGAGAAGCAAAAAGTATTACGTAATCGGAGAATCTGTATTTGTAGCCTTAGGTATCGAGCATGAAATGCGCATGCGCCATATTTTTATATATGGCCTGTCGGCTGTACAATATTTTTAATTACCTCATAAACGGCGCGATTTTCGAAAAAAAAAAAGTTACTGATCATTAAATGTGTATTTTGATTTTCTCTACAAATTCTGTCTGAAACATTTCTCATTCTAAGAATAACTGAAAGAGATATGATCATAAATGTGTTTGTTCTTCGTGTAAAGTACCCGTTATTACTGTCAGAATTTAATGAAACTTGAACTTTCTTAACATATTTTCAATAAATACTCAAATAAAGTAAGGGTCTCCCGCGACAGGCCGACGTGGCCCAAGGGGTTCCGGGTAGGTTAAGGTCCCGGATTTTCTTGACGTTCGGCACTACAAGGGTGGTAGGTCGTCAGCCATATGCACCGGCCGCCATTACCCCAGGAGAAATCCCTGGTACTCACTTTCAGAGGCTGAGTCGACCTCAGGGAACATGGTTGCATCGGGAGGAGCCACGGAAAAAAATCCCCAGGAAATCGATCCCGGGCCCGTCCGACTAGTAGCACAGTGCCTTAACCACTACGCCACCCCAGGCCCCTAAATACTCAAATATAAAATTTTATTAAAATCCGTGCATTGAGATACGAGTTGTTTCATGCGGAAGGACAAACAGACATGACAAATTTAATAGTCGCTTTTTGCAATTATGCGAACACCATATAACACGAAAGAAAACTGTAATTCTTAGAGTTACAACAGTTAGCCCAGAGACTCACCACTGGAATTTATAAACTGTGAACAAAATTGCGAAACCGTTGCGACGCCTGCTTGTTTAGACAAAGTGCTGAGAATTAGGTTCGGTTTAAGTGTGCTTGCTTATTGTGTCTGTATTTGTGGTTTATTTGACAGTGTTCTTACCGACTTAAATTTTACGCATAGCATCTGATGATTCGGTAATAACGAACATTAAGTCTGAACGACCGTGAAGGAAGCGGACGTGGGTACATTGAAATTGTGTAACAATTCTTATAATTGCCAAGGTTTTTACATAAATTTCATCGTTAACTGAACTAAAAATGTGTTATAATATCACATGCACGATTTTCTAAAAGTCTGAGAAAAATTAACTCACATATCTCGTACCTTGGATGTGAGCCATTTTCTGAGGTATGCTTGATGTATACGGCGTTTCCTGTTCAGGTAGGAGCAGATTAGAAAATCTATTCTTTTGAGCCCATTAAACACCGGCATTTTTTTCTGATGATAGAGATGACGGAATGATTCTCTAATCGGTGCATCTAGAACGGCAGCTTTGTCGCATAGACAACCAACAATTGCCGGGATATTTCTTGACATCTGCGGTGCTGAGGACAGCGATAAAAGTCTGTGATATTTAAACCTTCGATTATTTTCCGTAGGAAATACCAGGTAGATATTAATGTTTGTTTCAGGAGACAATGAGAGATATTATACATCCGCCCACAGAAGAACACCTGCCACCGGGGTGTAAAAACTGTCTGGTTATATCGTTCGACCTGGAAACCACAGGTCTGAGTTCAGATGATGAAATTATTCAGATTGGAGCTTACACATACATCCCCGCAAATCACCAACCTTCAAACTTCAACCAGTTCATCTTGCCATCTACAAGAACTATCCATCCAGATGCCGCCTCCTTGATTGGTCTTGAAGTTAGGACAGGCAGTCTCCACGATTCCAGGTAAATCGAAAACTGACCGTTGCTTATCACATCATAAAATGTTTTCTTGTTAATAATATGATGAATGTGAATGGGGGCATGGATTATATTATTTAAGCTGTAATATGATAATCACTGTGTCAGTCTTTCATTAACGAATAAATTAATGTTTTTTCTCAGGACAAATACAGTCGTGCCAACAGTTTCTGAAACGGAAGGTCTCCTTCGATTTCTAAATTGGTTAACTTCTGTCCAGCACGGTTACAGTGGCGTGGTTCTTGTTAGTCATGGAGCCATCTTCCTTGATATTCCCGTGTTGATTCGAGCTATCCAACGCGCCAGCGTGGCAGAGAATTTCTTTCAGGTATCTTATCATGCAGGGCGGGTTCGAACCATATGACTTGCTGATAAAGCATTTCATTGACCGGAGCACTTAATTAGTTGTAGCTTATTTTCCTTAAGAACAGATATGTAGCTCCTGTATGACCACAAATTTGTCGGTTTTTCGTAATAACTTCTGAAACAAGAGGTAGATTTTTTTTTTTACATTTTACATTTTACAAGAACATGGTACCATGTAAACATAAATAATCCCTATGCTTTAAAATTCTCTGCTTTCAGTAACTCCATACGGCAACTCTATTCACTTATTTTTTAAGAGCTTTATTAGCCCTGCACCTTTCAATGAAAGGTCTTATCTGCCCCCATACTCTGACTGCATATTTTATCTCTAAACTACTGAATAAGTCTAGGTTAAATATGCAGTAAAGGGTTCTTCACCGACATATTTTGAAAAAAAAAAAGTATTTTGGTTGTGTCCGTCTAAAATTTTTCTACGAGGGTCGATCGGATAGTAAGGATATAGTGAATGTTTTCTTATTCAGCAACTTTCTGTTCAAGTAACTTTTATGTTGAGAAAACAGAATGCTGCCATAACCGAAGACAGAGCAATGTCTTACATTTCCACGTAGTCATCCTGAATATTCAGCCATTTGTCACAATGTGTTACGAGTAAACGCACGCCTTCAGAACGGAATTCTGGGCGTTGCAAACGGAAGCACTGTGAGGCAGCTTGTTGCACTTCTGTGTCGGCTTGGCATCTGTGACCAACTACATACTTTTTCAGAGGGCCTAAAAGATGAAAGGCACGTGGTGCTAAGGCCCCACACAACCCGACGGGCAGCAGCCTTGTTGTAGGAGTCTTGATGGGAGTGTCTTGAACATCCGCCGTACTCGGCACCAAGTGGCTTACATCCTTTCGGCCCTCTGAAGAAGCATCTTGACGGTCACTGATTTCAAAATGTTGCGGAAGTGCAAGGAGCTGTCTCAATGGCGTTCCGTTCGCATAGTCCAGAATTCTGTGCTGAACGCGTACATTCACTAATAACAACATGTGACAAATGCCTAAACCTTCAGATTGACTATGTGGAAAAGTAAGACACTGTTCTCTTTTATTGTGAAAAATTTTATTTTGAATAAATAGCTGCTGAATCAGCAAATATTCACTACGTATTTTTAATTTCATATCGATCTACGCAGTCTACGTGCAGCTAAATTCAAACCTGGTATAACTTTTCTATACAACCGTTCATCATCAACTTTTTGGTTTTCAGAATGAGACACAGACCTCATTTGGATATGCAAATTCTCCTTTCAATCCCCCCCGGAGAGATGTACATTTAATTAAGGAAGTAAATTCAAAACTTTTTCTGACTCTCTGCCTAGTGAGTCAGTCTGCAAAGAGAATTAATCTCATTGTTATTATCGGTGACGTTCAATGACGCTTACCCGTTTTTCTTCATCTGCAGCCCGATTTTTAAACTCCTTACATCCATATCGCCACGTATGAGAAAATGCCAATTCTTCAAGTGAATTCTCGAAGTTCTGTTAAGTTGTAAGGCAATAAACATAAGTATATTTGGGAAAAATCACGAAGATTATGATACTTAGCAACTTTTCCGGTATTAACATACGCCATTCTACTAGGCAGCTTGACCCACTTGCAGTGTAAATTAAGTAACGAAGTAGGGTAATTGGCGTGCCTGAAACGACATATGTCATTGCAGTCTCTATAATAACAACTCTATCACGCGTTTTCCTAAGCTTATCAATTAATGTTCATTTATAGATAATGAACGGCTGTTATAGAAAATATTAACGTCCCATCCGTTTACTTTTGCGAATCTATGTTGTGTAGCGAATAATAGATGGTAACCAGTGGTACAAATCCTCCAGATGCGGCCATTGTCGGCCTAAATGACCTGTGCCCGTCAGCATAAGGGCGTTTATCAGTTTCTGGAGTGGAATACGGATGACCTCAATGAGAGGCCGATCGTGAAAATGACCAACGGCAGTGCAGGCCTCCAGATAAAGTTGCGCTTCGATAGACGAGAAAGGCGGGGGCTGGTATTTTGCACATTTTCAAAGTTTCATCTTTGTAAGTGGCGAAGGTTTCAATGCGTGAGCAAAAATTTCGTAACAAATGTGACGGAGGATAGAAATCGCAAATAAGAATCGAAATGAGGGTCCAGTGTCGAAGTCGATTAGACGCTGTCGCCCGATGGGTTTGAATCTGCAGTAAGGGATGTTCATATGATGAGACAGAACATTAGAAAACAGTTACATTTACATTTCATCGAACATTGTTTGGAAAATATGTAGGCTAATTCAGTTTTACTTAACTTTTTGAATAGATTGATTTTGCTGAAAAACTTGGAACTGATATTTGCAATCTGTTGGTCTTCTGTAACACTTATTAGCTATGAGACTTTTACTAGTGCAACTAACTCACAGGCAAAGCAACGAAGTCCGGCAAGCTCAGATTAAGCCTAACGACATAGAAGGAAATATTTACAGATTCCTATGTGGATCTGTTATTGGTCTTACGTAATTGTCAGCGATTGTTTTGTTTAAGATATTTACTTTTAATGTGGACCGGGGTAGTGTAGTCGACATAGCGACTCCCTACGGGCTAGACGGTCCGGATATCGGATCCCGGTGGGGCGAGATTTGCCGTACCCGTCCAGACCGGCCCTGTTGTCAGGTAGAGGTTTCTGCGTAGGGCTGATCATTTGTCCAGAGCAGTGGTTCCCAACCTTTTTTCACTTTCATACACTGTGGCAGCCTATTTCCATAAATTGTACCCTTCTTATTATCAAAATTTTTTGTAATTAATACAGTTGTTGTTATTTCAAATTTATATGCCGTAACTGTAAATAAATAGCCCAATAATCTGCCTTTTTCTGCCATTATTCAATTTTTTCGCGTACCTCTAAATGTCCTGTTTCGTACCCTAGGTTAGGAATTACTGGTCCAGAGCAGTCCTACCGAATGTTGTGCGTCTGAGTGTGGTTGTGACGTCTCGATAATGGGCAGGGCCTGGCCCACTAGGGGCTGTTACGCCATGGGAAGGGGGAGATTTTTTAACCCTAACTACCAAATCTTTAGGTTCTGTTCTTTCAGTGTATGTTAGGTCAGGCGCAAATTACTGCGTCGTGGCACTGAAATGTTTATGTACATACAGGGTGTCCCAGGAGGAATGTGCAATACTTCGGGAGAGTGTTCCTTATGTTAAACTATACCGATATAACCCAAAACACCTATATCCAAAG
>JGI20166J26741_11598029_pt1 | contig 11701 bp, 8 predicted proteins | sample TergutCu122P5_FD_26741 | JGI IMG/M metagenome (IMG submission 26741) | reverse complement strand
AGAAGAAGAAGAAGAAGAAAAGAGAAAGAAAGACAACTCTAAACACTATCAGTTACCAGATCCCCTAAAATGACCTTTAGGACTATACTCCCCTCAGTTACAGAAAGGAAATCAGCTAAAAGTTATGTTACCTCTGCACACAAATGGAAGTAGCAGAGCAAGATCGTTGTTTCCGAGCAAGTGATGACAAGTATGATGAACACGAGGAATAGAAATCCGAACATGTAGTACATCTGACTTGACCTGCAGACAGTGAAATTTCAAGTCACAATATGGTATTATATAATCACTTTCATTAGCCAACTAAATGCACTCAATTATACAAAACTTATAGGTTAAAATCTACATTGCATAAAAGTTTAAAAGACACAAAATTAAAAATCACTCCAACATGGTTCGGATCGTATGCGATCCGTCATCAGGGAGTATGGAGCTGTACTTGACTGAAATTATTCATAGTGGTTCACAGATGTTTGTCGTGTGCTTGGTCGGTGTTTGGGAGCATAATTTTGAACCAATGGTGTGTGTGTATGGCCTGTCGGACCATACACACACACCAGTACAGCTCCATACTCCCTTATGATGGATCGCCTACAATCCGAAACATGTTGGAGCGATTTTTAATTTTGTATCTTTTAAACTTTTATACAACGTAGATTTTAACCTCCTAAGTTTTGTATAATTGAGTGCATTCAGTCGGCTAAAAAAAGTGATTGACTGTAATAGTGCACGGTGAAAACCTGAAATTAATGGTATTATATAATTTATGCAACCACAAAATTCCAGAAACACTAGTTTACAACTCAACTCATTAATTAGGTCAAAACTCAGCCTAAAAGACAGTAGTTACAAACAAGTGCAACTACAAGGTGACAAATGCCTGAAAGGGTATGTGTTTCTCTTTCCAACAGCTACTTGGGAGGGCACTCAAGAGAACAGGTTACCTTCTTTGTCCATAAACGTACATTCAAGTTCCACTCCCTATTTGCAATACAAATTTAGGTGTGTTAAAACAGTCATTTAAGTATGCTGTCACATACAAAAAACATTGGGGGAATGTGCAACAATGCCTTCTTGCTTTACAGCTTCAGTCACAATACAGAGCTAAGTATAGCTGCATATTACAAATCAGCAGGTAACTTCCGTCAGCACAACTTAATGTTTTTCTGACCGTGCATCATGAATTGACTATACATTAATTACCAACTTGATGCATTGATTAATATTTATTCATAAAATACTATTCTCCTCTACATGTTTCGAGCATCAAGTGCTCATCTTCAGGAGGACACAGTTGTACATATGCACCATATGGCACCGTCACTCTCTATAAGAGTTCCTGGTGTCCTGTCGATACGCAGCTAGAGTGAGAACTGACTGGTGTGCCTGGTGCGACTTGTCGCACCAGGCACACACACCACAGGTCCAAAAAATCATGCTGCCGAACACCGACTACACAAACAAGAATATCACAGGTAATTTCAGTCAAGCACGTTCAACACTCCCTGAGGATGGATCACAAAGGATCCGAAATATGTCGGAGTTTTTAATTGTCTTTTAAAACAACGATACAACATAGATTTTAACCTTTGAGTTTTATACAATTAAGTGCATTAGTCGGCCAATAAAAAGTGACTGACTTTAAAAATGCATGGTGAAAACCTGAAATTATATGACATGTTTCAACCCACATTTCGGTTATCCTCAGGCCACTGTTTTACACAAAATAAATTACAGTTGTATGTGTAACTTGTATGTTAATAGGATGAGCTCTCAATCCCTACTGAGAACAGAATACATGTTGCATATGAGTAATTTACAGTGTTAAAATTACTAAAATATGCAATTCAATATAATGTAATAATAATAATAATAATAATAATAATAATAATAATAATAATAATAATAATAATATAAAACATAACAGTAAGATGATGTGCTAGGCACTTATGGAACAAGAAAGTTCCCTAAGTACCTAGCTCTGAACATGAATGTGACAAGTTTTGATCAATAATGATCAAAACTTGTCACGTTCATATCTTCTTTCTGTCCAGTACAGGGCCAACTGCAGAACAATTTTCCAGCGCTGGTTGTGCTCAGACAACTGCACTTGTGGCTAATAATGCCAGTGAATACAGCAGCAAAGTACAACATTGCAATTTGGCAATAAAGTAGAGACCTTACAGTCCTAGATCAATAGGCAATTAATAACCATGAAGTCTAGATTTTGAAAATCTTTCTGTGAACCATCATTTCCAGTCTTGCACTTATCACAGTACCCTACAAACAATTAAAAAAAAAATCTTCACTCATGAACTGATAAATAAACGTTCTTGTGTTTCTACTTAAAATGCAGACACATATTTTTAACATTCTGTGGACAGAGTTTGAACACACAGGTTCTACATGACATCTGAAAAGAAGGGTAGAGGATCATCGGCACTAACTATACATGAACAACTTTTATTGCTAAGTTCAGAGGCTTTTGCAGCAGTGTCTTGGCATTTCTGGGATGTGATGATGTGTCAATGAGTAACTGGTTCCCAACATTTCAAGCCAATGTACTGATCTTACCTTCGAGGGTTAAAACATCAACTTACCTCACTTCCTGATTTACACAGTTATCTAATAAAACAAAAAAAAAATCAGCTTTTGCAAAGCAAATGCCTGAGGCAAGGCAATATTCAAACGGAGACCACAGATGACTTGACAGCAGTTGTGGGGATTGATAAAATACTGCATATACCAGCAAGCATGCAAATTCCACAAACAGATGGAAATGCTACAAAGCCAACCATTACAAAGACATATGAGGTAAGCTGATAAAGGGGACAATATGATGAACTGTTAATCAATACAGCAACAAAGAAATCTACCAAAAAGAAAAACTTTTCTTTTCACTTTCTAGACTTGACAATTGTAAAAAGTATTCCCCTGCTAACTAACTGTGTTAACAAATGACTCACAGGGGTTTCAACCTGGTACTTCTGCAGAACATGGGTACAGAAGCTAGGAGTTTACCTCACCCACATCAAGCCATTAGTAGAACATTTGTTTCAGAGAAGCAATTTACTTGACTTCAAGGGTATCATGGGTATGATAGTGCTAGAGGCTTCAAACTCTCTGCCTACTGTTGTATTTCCCTCCAGCCCCTTCCATCCTATGCCATAAGAGCTTATTTCAGGCAATAAGTTATCACGTAGTTATCAACAACACGCCTGTAAACAGGATGACTGGATAACTATAGTAATGTGTGCTGGAGGCAGAAACATAACAGCTTGAAGGAGAAGTGGAGGGAGTCAATCCCTGAGACTCCTTTACTGGCCTCGGTATAATATACAGTAACAGCTAAGAATAAGAATGTAATGGTCATGACAAATATTGTGACATGCACCACCTTACCACAGTGAGTTCAGAATGAAAAACAGCTGTATGAAAATACAGCCAAATGGTAGAACCCCACCCATTATGATTCCTGGAATTGGCTGTGTGTAGACGCTCTGATCAGGAATCTGACGGGGTATCTGATTAGTTCTCACTGGATGTTCAATTGGCTGTAATAATAAAAACATGTCATCACACAAAATATTGTACAAATATTAGTAACATACAAAATCAAAACAATAATTAAAAAACAATAGATTTGTTAAGTTCCTCCACCCCTTTGGCACATCTGTACTGATAACTAATTAAGGCATTTTATATGTTTGATTGGTAGGATTTGTATGAAATGGAGACACCTATCAACCAATCTACATGACATCATATCCCAGGAAGTCACATTCACAGCCATAGAACATCAGATCTCACATTCACACAAGCTGATTAAACCACATTATCAGCAGCTGTATCTGCGGCTACCTTGCTCAGTTTTCAATTCTATCCACATTCTCCACATTTGTACAAATGAGAATTGTTTAGACTATAAGTCTACACTGCAAGAGGTTAAAATGCATTAATAACTTTCAGAATATTCTTTTATGAATAACTTTTTGATGTACTGAAGGTGAATGTAATGACATTTTAATGCAATGTGCTATGTTAACTTTACACATCCAGTTACCTTTATGCTTTTAAAGTAACATGGCTTTTAGAAGTTCAATGACACTTAAGTCTGAAAAAGTATTATCTTTAAACTTTTACAGTAAAAAGATATCAATAATTTCTTTTAAAAATCCAGTTTGTGTGTCAAGCTTCTTACTGTGCTGAACAAATTAGTCTGATTAAGGTGACTTACATCTGCCAATTAAAAGTCAGTACATACCCTCTTTCTGAATCCGAAGTATGCTCCAACAAAGGTGAGTGGAACAGATACTCCAAACCAGAGGGCAAGAAGAGCAATAAGGGTAGTAAACGGAACAGCTGCAGAGCTCCCCTTGCTCCACAGAATCAGGTTCATCACAAAGAACAAGCAGAACACAACGCTGCAACAGGCAAGTTCCTTACTCTTGGGCAGGTGCAACTAAACACCAATACTATAATATATAAAGAACCAACGAGATGCAACTTTGGGCAGTATTGTTTATTAACAACTGCAAGAACACTCTATATGTTTCGGATGTTTTCTGCACCCATCATCAGGAGTACTGAACACTGTAGTAACAGCCACTGGTGCGAGTCATACTGTAAATTATAAAGCTACGTATAAACAAGTGTTGTGTGTCATACAAGTGGTGGTGGAGTACTAGGCTGTATTAGGATTACAGACATAGAACTAAATTATAGTGGTTATGATTATTGTTTTAAAATAATAGTAGTTATTTATGGTTTTGGAAGATGCAATGATTATCAATGGTTAATGTTACTTACAGTCGGGATGACGTATATCCAGAAAAGACGTCAAGGTCAGTTGTCTACTACACTATGTCATAGCCGAATTAGGACTAGCTGGTTGGTTCATGTGATAAGTATTGATCGGTTGCTGTGTGGTATGTGACGTCAAGTTGGTATCTATGGCCAACTGGAATAACGGGTTTGGTTCACTGTTGGACTGTTCGTTGATGAGGTTTCCGTTGTGGTGGAATGTTTGGATGAATAACTGTTCATAAGGGATGAGTCTGGCAGTGTTGTGTAATGGTTTTAGCACTGACATAGTATCTGTAAGAGTACCATATTCATGGATGTTTTGTAGGATATGTTGGGCATAAGCTGACTGGGGTTCATTGTTTTTTATGTATCTAATGTGTTCGTGGAATCTCAGGGATAGATTACGGCTAGTTTGGCCTATGTACGCTTTATTGCAGGTTTTACATATCAGTTTGTATATACCATTTTTGTTGTGGTCGGGTGTCGTTCCATGGTTTTTGGGTCTGGTTTGTTGTTGTATTGTGTTCGTGCTTTTGAAAGCTATCTTGATATCTGTCTGTTTAAAGAGGTTGGTGATTTTATTGACTTTGGGGCTGTGATACGTGAAGGTGGCCCATTTACGGTTTTTGTTGTCGGTTTTGTCCGTGTGGGTTTTATGTTGAGTATGTCTTATGATGCACAGAAACTCAAATATAAAATTAAACATCAATACATTACTTCAGGGCTGTACTGCTTCTTCCATCAGCCTTTCCAGCTACATCCATGAACAGTGAACAACCAAAGTATGTGAGAGAAGAAGCTTTCCCTGTCTACCAATTCTTTCATTCTTTGTGCTATCCTGCAGTTAATGTTTTGCTGCAGATTAAATTTGGGGAATAATTACTTCCAATCAGTTCACAATATTGCTTCTTCTCATATGTTATCTAAACTATACAAAACTATATGCTTATACTGTTGTATCATCACTGTCTACCTATAACAAATTACAAGTGATTAAAATCTGACACAGTTCACATAAAAAAATGGAGTTGGGACAAACCACTTTGTTCCACTATCCTTTATGTTTCAGCCCTACCAGGTCATCTTTAGTGATAACAATTAATATTAAGGGAGGTTACTGAAATTACAAAACAGTTATATCCCTAAGACAGCTGACTTGTCAAGCACCATTTCAGAAGATTCTATAGGGCTAGGACATTGGTATGGGGCCTGGGGTGGCATAGTGGTTAAGGCGCTGCGCTTCTAGTCGGACGGTCCCAGGATCATTTCCCGGTGGTGTCATTGGGGATTTTTCCGCGGTTCCCCCGACAGGACCATGTGCCCTGAGGTCGACTCAGCCTCTGAAAGTGAGTACCAGGGATTTCTCCTAGGGCAAAGGCGGCCGGTGTGTTTGGCCGATGATCTACCACCCTTGTAGTACCAAAACGTCAAGAAAATCCGGGGCCTTAAACTACCCAGAACCCCTTGGGCCACCTCGGCCTGTTGCAGGAGACCTTTACTTTATGACAATGGTGTATGACTTACTGGTTTCTTTCTTTGGACTTTGTCCATCATCTCACTTAGAAGACAGGCATAGCCCACAGAAAAGTTCACATCAGTAAACCATTTAAGAAGCTTTTTTATGTGCATGTATTCATTCCCCAATGGGAGTACTCCTGTGTCAGTATTATCAGAAATAAGTACAAAAGAATACATAATCCTTAATGCACTCTGTACTGAGCCACTCAGTTAAAGTATAAAGTACAAAACAGGCCCTAATGGTTATAGTATTTCGTATTGGTCAAACACGTAATTTAAGAACTCTTCCATATGAACAAGCTGTGTCTATCTCAATATATACAACCACATATCATACACAAACCATATTTCAAAATATTTAACTCACGGTGAGATATTTGAATTTCAATTGGTAGTAAAGAACACTACTCTTTATCCTTCTCATTCCAGATTACAATGGGTCATACCACAAAGAAGAAGTGGTTTATACACAAATCTTTTCATGACTGTGAAGAGAGCACATCTATAATGCAATTATGTCAGGAATAACCTCTACATGCCCAGAAATCTAAGTCCTCATAGAACAGCCCATTTTAAGCTCACAGCTGCAGAGCCAGTCAAGGAATTTCCTACCACTTACACAGCCTGAGGGGTCATTACTGTGTTCACACAAGGCCACAATCCCTGCTCTAAACCACATCAATCCTGTAAACACCTCACACCATCTTGTAATACAGACTTTAATACTGTCCGCCCATCTATTACTAGATCTCCTACACAGTACCTATCATCCATGTTTTCCACTGACTTTTGTATGTGATTCTCATCTCCCTCACACATGCTTTATGTCCTGCCCAACTCAACCTCCTCAACTGGATTACCCTAACAATGTCTGGTGCAGAGTACAAAGAATGAAGTTCCACAGCCAAGCCTGTTCAAAATTCTTGCTTTCTGTAAACATACCCTGGACTCAGCATTGATGTAAGAAGAACATTAGATTTCCACTTTTCACCACCGAAACTCTTGTAGATACGAGCTGATACATATCCAGCTGGAGTACCAAGACAGACAAATAACACCATTGCACAAGTCATCAATGCTCCACGATTTGCAGGTGACAGAAAACCAAGGCAAGCAAAAACTGGAACAAATACCACACATCATCATTAAAAGAGGCCCTCAAAAAAACTTCATGTTTTATACGCAAACTGTTACCTACAATTTTAAGTCCTAATTCTGTTAACAGTTTTACAAACTTTGCTACTAACAATTCTTTCACACAGTGTTCCTACATAAGCAGTCACAAGTGGGAAAATTAGAAGATCTTAAGGCCACTGAAAATTCCCACTTCACAAATCTTGCACAAGAATTTAAATTTTTGCCATTTCAAATTCATAACAGGTCAAGAATTAAGGACATGCAACATCAGTAATCACAAAACTCTCCGTATGGCAGAATAAGCATAACTTTTGTTACTGAGGAGAACAAATCTCAACAAGCGCCACCAAGAACCTCTGCAAAGTGAAAAACTGAGCATGTGATATGCTGTGCTGTGGATATTTTGAGACGATTTGTATTGATCTCTTTGAATATCACACAGACACTGTCTTAACTGCAACATCAAATTGTAACACCAATACATTATAAAAATTCTCTGTGCCAGGGCCAAGATGGCTTGACCTTGTCCTCTAAATTTTACAGTTCCTGCAAGGTGAGATGATGGCTCACAATGCGAGAAACTCAAACAATGTTCTGTAGGAGATACTGCCAGCAACGCAATCTCCTACAATGGTCACGTTCAGCGACCTCCAAGCTCTCCTGATTTGTCTGCCTGTGCCTACTTTCTCTGGTAATACCTCAACAACAAGGTATATATACATATCAACCTAGGACTACTGCCAAATAAGATGATCAGAACATGAGAGAAAAAACTATAGCAATACAGGTGGAGATGATGCAACAATAGGCATATTGCACTCCAGAGAACAACATATTGTACAAAACAATGGAAGTCATTTTAACAATAAAATTTTTGAAAAATGAACCATGTGCATGAAATTGTAAATAATGTACATCAACATGTTAAAAAAGTGACAGGTAAAATTGGAGTTACTTTTATTACAACACTGCCAAGTTTCTGTGCAGCACCATATATATATACTATTTATCGTACAGTATGATAACGATAAAATCCAGGGGCATGAGATGGGCAGGATATTTAGCATGACTAGGAGACATTAATTTTTTTTCCCCCAGAGATCTAAAAGGGAACACGACACTAGGAAGAACAGAAGCAGGTGAAAGATAATATTAAAATGTATATTAAACAAAAAACCTGACCACAAACATTGGGTTCAGCTGTTTATAAGTGATTCAATGAACATGAAAACAGCAACAACAACTAGGTTCTATATGGGGAAAAGAATTCACTGACCAGTGCAGCAGTCACCAGCTTCTCAATGAGGATTCTGCTATATGCGGGTACATAGTCATAATGCTTCACAATGTGCAAATCACTACATACAATTATCTTGGCTAAACTGGTAATATTAGTGTCTCCATCATCACCACCTGAGGTTTCTGATGCAACACACAATTTTTACCCAAAGTAATAAGCGACATGCAGAACACTTGTGTTCCTGAACCCAGCAGTACAGACAGCAGCATTCCTTTGCGAGGTGGACGAAACACATCACCATGCACCAGTTTCCAACCAAATTCCTCCTGTGCATCTTCACCTGAATCAATCTGTAACATACAATAACACTCTCATACATGTGTAGATTCTAGGTATTGAAAGAGAAATATTTACCTCAACAATTTTTCACACCCCTGTAGACTGATTCACAGCAGCTCTCACAGTGTATTAAGCAGATGCAAAAAATATGTTCATATCCTTAGGAATTACACAGTCAGTACAGTAACTATGCTACAGGCTGGGTGATATGGGTTTTGAAAGTCTCTTCTCCAAAATGTTCAAGACTGGCAAAGAGACCCACCCAACCTCCATTCAATAGCTACCTAAACTCTTTCCCCTGAGGGTAAGTCAGCTGGGGAATAAGGCTGACTACACACTTCAGTGTAGTGCCAAGGTTAAAAATAAGTGGACCCTACCTCCACTCCCCACATATACTTTCATGGCATGCAGAGGGATGACTTTTACCTTATATCCTCTGAAATTACACTGTAAAGCAATCAAAGTTTTGGTTCTGTACTATCTTACAATACAACACAATAAATTTAAAGGCATTACAATTTTCATATGAAGGTAGTGAATATCAATCAAATTTTGACCATTTTAACAGGACAAAACTGTCATTATACATCAATTATTGCAAAAAAAAATTGATTCTGTTGTTCTCTTTCTATGATTTAATCTCCCTTCTTTTAAGATATGAACACCAGCATACTTCAGAAAGTAACAAACAGGGGAAACTACTTGATTTCCAATGCCAAAAACAGCACAAGCAGCAACAGGAAACCTGCTGCATTAACACAATACATGTGGTCACATGAAATAATGTATTTACCTGATTATAGCGGGCAATGTCCTTGTGAAGAGTTCTGAGCATGATCATGGCTACCATGCCAGACAGAAAAAGAACTATGACAAGAGAGTTGAGAATGCTAAACCACTGTATGTTTGTGTGTGGCATTGACTCCAGGATGTAGTCCCATCGAGATGACCATTTGATGGTGTTATTCATCTGAAACAAAATAAGGCACCTCCTGCTCCACCTGTACTTCAATTGTATTACTCTACTGTATGGACTCCAGCAAAAACCTGACAGTTTTTGAATAACAGCAACTCAAATAGAAATAGGTTTTCTTACCTTATGCAATAACATTTCAAAGCATTTTATACACAAAGTTTATTTCTCAATAACTGTACCACTAAGATAACTTCCTTCTTTGTCTATATGCTGCTTTACTCTAGAACACTATATCTGGAACTGGTGGAGGCAGGAGTGTGTCTTGGCCTCATGGTAAAGCTTGTCTGAAAGCAATTCAGTAGCACTGGGTTGTTGGTCTGTATATCATCATGCATTTACAGTCAAAACACTTTTTAGAAACAGTGTCTCAATGATTAGGGCCCTGTGGTAATTAAACACCCAATTTAACATGTCATAATACCTGTGATCCTAATCGCAGTGTAATTAAGCTGTAAGTATGTAAATGCAATGAACTGGGCTCTCCTTAGACAGTGCTGAAACAATAAGAGCTGCTGTTCCCACAATGCCACTGTGGTAAGAAAGGAGACATGCAACTCCTCTAAGGACACCCAACCCAACTATACGCCAAATCTTACACCAAGATTTCAATTATCATTATTTCATAACTATAGCAGTCCAAGAAATTCAGCGTTCATGACATGATTTATCGCAAACCCTTTTCTAAGCAATTTCTTCAAATTCTGGATGATGGCAAATTAACAAAATGTCTTCTTAAGACAGATAAAGATGACGACTATCTCTCAAGTTACATCAATAAGCACAAATTTTGTGCAAAACTAAATCCCCAGCAACTCCACCAATGACTTCCACACAATACAAAGATCAATTCTTGTGCTGTGGCAACCTTCAGAATGACAGACCCCACTTCACAAAGATGATGCAGACAATGCAGAACCTGTAATATCAGATCACAACACTGACACGTCACTGAACTTATTGTGCCAGAGTTGGCATAGTACAGCCATGAACTTTGAACTCTGTGGTTACAGCAAGACAGGGCAACAATGCACTCTGTGAGAATCTTGAAAAATGTTCTGTGGTAGTTTGAACCAAATGTATTCTCATGGTAAGTGGAAGTTCAGTGGCCAGCATGATCTGATTTGTTTTCTTGTCACTAATTAGTCTGTGGATGCATCACAAGCAAAGTTGCCCTGTTCACCTAAGGACTATCACAACCTGGAGCAGAATATTAGAGAACAAATTCCAGCAACACCCAGTGGAGATGACACAACCAGTAGTGGGATCTTTGTGTTCCAGAGTATATCAATGTATACACAAGGATAGTGGTCAGTCTGACATGGGTTTTAATAAGTAAACTGTGTATTTAAATTGCACTGAAATTTACTTAATTTTGATAAAAATGTATGTAAAACAACACACTTTGGAAAAGACATACTTGTTGTTCAGTTATTCTTATTCCAAAACCATTAGGTTTCTGTGCCACATGCAGTGTAAAAATGAATTGTACAAACCTGTGCTACAAGTAGTCACAATGATCAAATCAAAGAAGATGAAATGGAAAGGACAGGAGGAGTAGGTAGAATACTTTATTTACAAAGCCTGAAGGCTGCTGGGAAACTCAGAAACCTCCGCAAGTTGCAAAGAGTACAGAGGCTGATGACCATCAAAATTGCCAAGGCCTATAGAACCATCTCCTACGACGC
>JGI20166J26741_11597918_pt1 | contig 11703 bp, 9 predicted proteins | sample TergutCu122P5_FD_26741 | JGI IMG/M metagenome (IMG submission 26741) | reverse complement strand
TCAAGCCATCCTGGTTCACCTGAACCCTCCTAATGGCATACTCCAAAGCAAAGTTGAAAAGCAATGGCGATAGAGCATCTCCCTGTTTCAAACCATTCCTGATAGGAAACATGTCAGACAAATTCTAGCCTACCCGGACTCTACTATACATTTCAGTCAGACACATTATTATTAACCTTACCAGTTTCTTGGAGATCCCAAACTCAATGAGAATATTATATAACACCTCCCTCCTAACTGAATCATAAGCTTTCTTGAAGTCTATAAAGAGCTGATGCACTGCTTCATTGTATTCTGAGTTTACATAATTAGTACACAAAGCTAAAATTTGAGCTGTGACATTGTGAGTAAATAAATATCAGTAATACTCTTCAACGGACACTGATATGTCTAAACTATCCTCAGGCAATATTTCCCCATTTATTCCACTGGTTAATTTCTGTGCCGAGAAGCAGTGTATGTTTAGTAAGGTGACCATCCTGGATTTTTGGGACAGTCTCAAAATAAGACTGTTCCAGACTAGTTTTGTCAACTTTGTTATTTTTCTGATTCTGTTATGTTATCCTAATAATATGCATTAGAATGGAGACCTTCTTGGATGTTGTTAGCTACTTTCTTGATGAGGAGATGGAAGAAATGCTGTGTGTGGAATAGTGAACACTCAAGATGTGTGTAAGATGTAAACAACATGACTGAAATGTATCATTTTAGTCACTGTTTCACTGCTGTCCCTTTACCCAGATAGGCGAAGGAAAAAAGTGGTTGCTTTAATGTTTAATGACTTTTTCATACAAGGGTGGCACAGAATCCAGCCTTGTCATGAAGAGTGGTTTGAGCAGTGCAATCATATAAATGAAGTGTATCCAGATCTAGAGCAGCTGTAAAGAAACAACAGGTTGTATATATTTTTCGTATGATGGTTGTTGTAATATCAGTGTATCAATACTGATATCAATCACTAGTATCTGTTTTTTTTTAATTAGCTGCTTATCACATAATGCATATTAAATGTAGAAGCTACACACAAGCATGAGTCAGTTACATTTTCAGAAGTAACCATGAAGTCATCACATAACAGTCATTTAATTTTGTAGTAATAAGCATATGAATTTTCTCTGCATTTCTCTTTGGCTTCATACTTGATTACTTTCCAGCATAATATACTGGGGTGGGGAAAAGTAGGTTTACAGTTGTGAGTACTTGAAACACAGCGTTTATTCTTGTATTATTTATTTATTATTGTATTATTTATTTTTATTATTTGTCTTATTTTTCTTCTTATTATAATTATTGTTATTATTTCATATCCTTACTTATGATTTACATGTATCTTTTAGGTAATGATGGCTGATAATTTAACCAACGACCAATGAAAGTGGATACTTCAACAATACTGGAAGACAGAGAATGCCGAAAATGTTTGACAGAAATGGGCTAAAGAATTTGATACACCTCCACCAAGTAGACAAACAGTTTACAGAATACGCGATAAATTTGATGAAACTGGGTCCATCTGTAATGCTCCAAAAATTGGTCGACCGGTCAGTGTTACCACCCAGGAAAATGAAATGTTAGTGAGTCAGGCATTTACAAAGAGCCCCCAGAAATCAAAACAAAGAGCTTCTATTGAATTAGACATTTCCCATAGATCTTTGAGTCATCTAATGCAACGTTTAGGTTTGAAAATATATCAGCCGAGTTTGCTTCATGGGTTATTAGAGGATGATCTGGATCGCTGTTCACATTTCTGCGAAGTGGTTCTGAATGAAGAAAGACAAGACAATGGCATCATTGATAAATTTATGTGGTCCAACTAAGCTCATTTTAAACTTTTGGGTGCTGTAAATCGGCACAACTACCTACTATTCAACAGAAAATCCCCATGTAACGGTAGAAGGACAGTTGAATCAGCTGGGGCTTACAGTTTGGGTGGGTCTTTCATGCAAAGGGGTACTTGGACCTATTTTTATCCATACAACTGTTACACATGACCTGTATCTTAACATGCTGTGGGACACTGTTTTACCACAATTACAGAGACAGCATGATAATGATGATTTCTTCTTTCAACAAGACGGAGCTCCTGCACACTATGCCGTAACAGTACGTTAGTTTCTTGATGAACAATTACCCAACAGATGGATAGGTCGATGAGGGCCAGTGGAATGGCCACCACGATCACCAGACCTCACCCCAATGTACTTCTTCTTTTGGGGTGTTGTCAAAGATAAAGTCTTTTCACGAAAACCACGTACTGTGGATGATATGATTTGCTGCATAAGAGAAGCATGTCAAGAAACTGATGACAGTAAAGAACTATATGCCAAAGTGTGCTTGAGTGTAGCAAGTAGACTACAAGAATGTGTAAATAATGAAGACCAGCAATTTGAGCGCTTATGAGATTGTACCTAAGTGCACTGTGCCATTGTGACATTCTTTTGAATTAATAAAGCTTCTGTAATAATCATAACCTGCATGTCTTTTTCCATATGAACAACTGTAAGCCTACTTTTCTCCATCCCGGTATGTGTACCTGACATACAGTATATTCTACATTTGGAAGACTGTAGAAATAAATGATATCAGGATACACTTCATCCAAGAAATCAGTAATTGAGTTTGCAATGACCAGAAGGCTGGTTAGGTTAATGTTGACATACTTAATTGACTTATGTAGTTACACTTTTCTGATACTGTGAAACCTGCCTTAAATGGAATTTGGGTGTAACAAAAAATGTCTTTAGTGGAGAAGTTTTACAGTCTGGATGATCTGGAGTCCTAATGATCCATTGTAAAGTACTGGTGTGAATCAGAACTTTCCAACAAGAAAATAAAATTTTGTTCCATTGCAGTCCCATTATGGGCAGGTTTCACTGTACATATATCCTTTGAGGATATTTTTCATAATTTCCTGGTTTTCATTTAGAATGATGGGACGTCCAAAAGAAGTGGAATGGACTGAAACTGAATGGCTCAGATTAGCTGTTGGTGTAGGCTGATCTTGACCTAAAATTATGGTCTTCTCCCTAGTGGTGTCTTATAGTTTCATACATAGGGGTGAATGTTTAAGAGGAATATATAGCCTCCTTCTTTGCAGTTGACTGAAGTGGAGGCAGTACATTTCCTTGAAAAGTTGGTATCTCTCTGCCACACTACATGGTGTCATAATCCTGCAGGTCATAGCCTTAATACTCATCATTACTGAGAACCACCATTATGATGTAATCTGGTCTTGTTATTGTAACACATAAATACTATACAATACAGGTGAACTTAATTTTCTTTTAAACGTGTATATGTAACAGGTAGTCCACAAACACACCCACACACATGCCTAAAATCGGGAATTTTATTTTATAATTGTCTGGTAACCATTGTTTACTCTAGTGATGTCCTACTTGCTGAATGCCAGGTGTTTCAGAAGACGCTGAACTGTAATACTAGGAATTTTCATATGCCCTGCCTTTTATAATTTCTGTGTATTTGTCTGCAGCATTACTTGTTTCATCTCTTCTGTTTACAATAATAATTTTAGTAAGGGAATATTTGTTGAATGTTTCAGATCCTAATAGTGTTATTTGCTGTACTAAGAAAACGAGCTTGGAATTATGGTAGGCTTGCTCTTGTTCAGAAAAGAGAGGAAAGGTAAGTAAACTTATGATTGGGCTTTGTATTTCTTACCTGCGTGGGTTGGGAACAAGTGATTAGTCATTTTGTTTAACTCTGACAAGTGAATAATTTGTTTTCAATTGAAGGAGCTTGAATAACACAGGATTCGAATATTGTGCTTTATGTTGTAGTTCTTATAAGTCACATAGAGGGGCAGAAAAAATGCTGACACATTTTGTATTTTAAATATGTTAAATATAATGATGTGGGTGAAGATGCAGTTATTTAAAAATACCCACAAAGCTTTGGAAATTCAATACAGTTACACAGATGTCCTATTTCTTGAATATAATGTCTCTCCAGTGATTTCCTTCACAAGTAGTATATTTGTTGACTGGGAAAGGCTTGACATTGCCTTCTCTGTCTCCTTGTGTGAAAGAGTGGCAGTCTCTTTGAAATTATTGTTTTCAGTTCCTTGATTGTTTCTGGATGTCTGGCAGAAAGTCCTGACACATTTTGATTCACCATAAATTTTATGCATTTTAGTCTGGCGTGCCCATCAGTTCTCATAGTCAAGAGGGATTGTTGCAGTTTGTGTATGCCTGGATCACGAGTCTGAGATGAAACAGTTGCCAGTGCAGATGCATGTTGCTTGTCTTGAGTTTTTATAGTTATACATCACAAATCCAGACATCATAAATAATGTTGAAGCCCATTTTGATCTCTCAGGGCATGTGAGTTGGCAAGCTGTTTGCTGTTGGTGTCAAGAAAATCCTTCTGAAATTCATGAGTCTACAGATCATTCTGCCAAGGTTACAGGGGGTATGGTCTTTACAACATCTTCCACCATAATTGGACCTCGCATCTTTGAGTATGAACAACACGAAAGAACATTCTTGAGAACTTCCTGGCTACTGAAATGTGCAATTTATACATCTGAAATATGTGGTTCCAGCAAGAAGGTTGCCACATCCAATAATTCTAGGATATCCAAGGATATTGTTTGGAACATTTTTTAAGGCTACCTCATTTCTGGACTTGGAGAAATTTTTTGGCCTCCATTATCAATTGACTGTTTAGGGCTTGCAATTTCAAGATCCATGCAGTTGTACTATTTTAGGAAGAGACTGGCACTGTATCACTGGAAGACTACAGAAGACAGCATCTAACCTTTAGATGGACAGAAGTATTGGTTGCAAAGGAGGTTACCCGACAGACAACTTTTTTCAAGACCTAGGATATTTTAGTATCTGTCCTGAGTTTTCAAAGCTTTGTGAGTGTTTTGATGTAATTATGTCATCACCTGTGGCATTACCTTAAGACTTAGTAAAATATAAAATGTGTCAGCATGTCCTGCCATACTCTGTATATTGTTACATAGTGTTGCAAAGTGCCCAAAACATATAGTGAAAAGGGATGATGCTAATGGAGGTTTCAGGTCTTTACAACTGCCTTGGATTCTTTCGTAGTCTTAGTGTTCATATTATGGTCCACCTTATAAATCCATTTTTAGTAGGTGTGTATAAATATATAAATATTTTGTTTAACAGTAGAGTCTTTTCAATTTTATGTTTGTACTAGTTCATTACTACTGCATGATATTAGTATTTTTGTTTCTTGTAAACTCAGTTGAGTTGTGTTCAGTGCTATAAAATTTTAAATAATTTTGCTAGATTCTCCATTCATGATAGCTGCTAAGATTAAGTGGATATTTTTTATGGACAATTACAGTAGTGAAACAATGTATAAAGTAGAACTACCTTAAATGAGGTTTGCCTCAGGATAATGGATATTTTTGCAGGTGGACGCACCTGTTCTATGGAAATATGGATGAAGTGGTAGGAGCTTCTGAAGCAGAATCCATAACTTCTCTGGACTCCAGTATTCATATTGACAAGGGCTTCTGCTCATGGCTAACAGCCATATTTAGAATAAAGTGAGTTATATTCCATTAGCATTTTGTTTAAATTAAACATACTTGTATACAATTTTTATTTATGAATGACATTCATGATTTCAGGCTCCTGCCACATTGTAAATGAGGTCATTGATTTTCTTGGATGTTACACAGCATTGATTGGTAGTTAGTTACGAACATTTTGGGTGGTCTATCTAGCCCATCTTCTAGGTTCAAGACCCACGAAGATGGGACAAGACTCTTGAAGATGGGACCGATAGGCTGCCCTGAAACATGTTTATCCTAGAAGAGCAAGACTGGAACCACATTCATTTATGTGAAGTGCTGAGTGCACATAACCCTTGTTTTACATCCTAGTTATGTTTCTGAAAAAGTGGGCATTAATAAAAAATTATGTTTCCTTAAGAATTAATGGCGTAGGTTGGGGTTAGAGGCGATCATACCAATGACAGCTTGTTCAAATGCATTAAATTTCTGTGTTTATTATATTATCATTGTGTTACTGATATTAATATAGAATAAATAGTGTTAATTTTTACCCAGTGTAAATTGAAAAGGAATTGTAAACAACTTCTGTACACTTGTCACAGGTGGTACAGGTTCCATATTATCACTTTCATGGAAGACTGAATTCACTCTCACAGCCTTTACAACTCATTCACTTCATTACCATCATTAGGATTCTTGTTGTGGATAGATGAGGGTTTTGGTCATGCCAGTTTAATATAGGTAGATATTATGATGGTTAGGCTGGCGGTTGTGTTATTTATCATCATCTCAGTTATTTTGTTTGAACCTAGTTTGTAGTTACTAGGCTTCTCATGGAAGGTGGATTTTCCAGATAGTCAGTGTCACATGTGTTCTGTCATGGATATTCAAATTCACTTTCACATGCTTTAGTATACAGTCGCTTTAATACCCAAAGATCCTACATATTACTACCATTAAGATTATTGCTGTGATTATTTATCATCCTGTCAGTTTTTTTTTTGTTCCACAATTAGGTGTGTCATCTTGGCATTTGTGGGTAGAACAAAAAAACTTACATAAATGCAAATGAACCATGTGGTCTGAACTCAATAGTGAGCACCCTCTGACAGACATAGTTTGCGGTGAGCTTGCAGCCTCCAGTTTTGTTCTGCATCATGAGATTTGCAAACACCCAGCACTGTCCATGTGTGCAGCCAGCCAAAGGGTGTTTTCCAGAAATGAGAATGTGCCAATTAAGAAGTGCTGTAAATTGGCAAGGGACCTTGGAACAAAAAGTCATAAAATGGGTGTAAAATAGGGGCTGTTCTTTATGCGTCTGTGAATTGTAATAGCCAATTTCTCCTCATAATGTGGTAAAACATAGTAAAATCAAGAAACGTGAACCGGTAGCACCATTCACTAGTGTCTTGAATGGAATGAGCAGATTGCAACATGAGGGCCCCTTAACCTATAACAAGCTTGAGTGCCTGCATAATAAAAGAAATATGAAAGTCAATGTAATTGGAAACTTAAAAATTTTTAGTGTGATCACTGACAGTGATGCTACACAACATTGCCAGACTAGTAGGAAAAAACTGTGGTACATCTGAGTTAAAATATTTTATTACTATTCATACCTCTTTTAATTTATTGAAGTAACAGGGCACAAAGTTATTGTACAAACTGATAATCACAGCTAATTTAAAATGTTTCATTTCTTAATGTTGTTTGGAACTAAAACCATTGATTATATTCTCGGATGACAAGCTGCCAAATTTTGTAATATTTTGTACATGGAAAGACTTTTTTCAAGCATTGCTATTTGCAGTTATTTTGCCAAGTATTTTGCTTTAAAAATAATAAATAATAGTTATAGTGCAAATCTAAACTGATGAAAGTCAGTTTAATCTTACCTCTTTGGATTGCTGATGGCAAAAGTGTACTTTCTTGGAATTATTATTATTTGGTATAAGTGTGAATGTGGTTGATTTCTCCAACAAGATTAATATCCCCAACATTAGGGCAGTATCTTGTTAGAATATTTACTTTCTCTCACAACTGTTGTCCCACTCAATAGAAATTGGAATGCCACTGCCTACAGAATGTGCCATGGCAAGAATGCTGTGACAAGATGTGGCTTATTGTAAAATTAAAGTGCTAAGTGCTTGGAAACATGATCATAGTAATATGTATAATTTAATTTTGGGGCATTGCATAATGTGAGTCAAATAGTCATCCTGTACACAAATGGCATTACCACTTGCTTATACAATAGTGTTTCTTTTGTAAACACAGACACACAAACATGATATGCTACATCTGTTTAGATTAGTCATCAAGTATTCTGGGGGGGGGGCATATTTTTGGCATGTGTCTGTTGGCTTTGCTGTATGTGTGTGTGTGTGTGCACATTGGTCCCTCTTTCTCTGTGTGTGTTTGTGTCTGTCTTTTCATATGTGTATCTCCACATGTAACAGTTTGACTCTCTGCACGAATTTTCATTAAATATGGTATTTGTGAGATTGCTAAAATTAATTGGCACTTTCCATTTTAGTTAAAATGGATCCAAAGTAATGAATATGTAACAGCAAGACTTTAACATGTGTTTCTGCACACATCAGCAGTGCATGTTGCTTGTAACTTGCCAGATGTTTAACACAGCTAAAAATTTTGCAGACTGAGTTTTTAGAGATAAGTTCATCACATACTTTGTGGAAGAACTCTTTATCTGTGGGTCTTACACTTTTCAGTTTAATTGAATAAAATGGAGGTCTTGCTCCAGAACATGCAATGAAATAGATTGTGAGTGCCACAAGACCACAGGCATCATTGTACAGTTTCTTATTTGATGCTGCATGATCTCTTGGTGCTTAAGAAACTAAGCTGATTGCTGTTTCATTCACATACAGATGCACACAAAATAACATACAGAAACCCACCGACACACATGAAGTTTGCAGCTTGCATGAAGATGGCACAGAATATTTATCCTACATATTCACAATGTAAATGTACTGATTAGATGTATAGTTTGGTGCTTTTTAAGTGGTTGAATAACTATGTTCCATTATTATAGTAGAGAATATTGTGCAGGGATGAGAACATCTTGATGAAATGTGGGCCTGATGCAGTACAGTACCTCTCCTTCCAGCGCCACATCATTGTCTTTATGCTTATTATGATGATTATCTCCCTTACAATCGTGCTACCCATTAACTTCCAAGGTGATTTGGAAGGCGATGAAAGGACGTTTGGGCACACAACACTCAGTAACCTTAGTCCCGAGTAAGTACAATGATCGTTGTAGGCATATATGTTGATCATTACATGCCCCTATGAATTTCTGTTCAATAAGGAATAAGGCTAGAAAACAAAACCACCAACCATTGTATGAAATCACAGAAGCAGTGCCTGCTAGACCACATGAAATTTTTTTTCAGGAATAGAGAAGCAAGCCTGGTCTGTTGCAATTTATGAATGTTGCAAGTTATAAATCATCTATTCAGCAGTGGGTTTCCTCTCCATGTTGGCCCATACAAGAACCCTGTGTTGCTCTTCCTTTTGTGTTTTTGAATATGGCACTTCCTTGCATTTCGTGTCCTAATTGGTCTTCTCAGTCTGTACAGTCCTATTAAATATTTTTCCTCTCATTCTTGCATGGACTGTTTGTCTCTCTTCCTTCATACAGATGTTGCTGGCTCTTTGGACATGCCTTTTCAGGTGCACCTGTGTTGCCATACTTCTGCAGGCACACTTATGTGGATGTGCTTGTGTAGATGCATGTCTGGACATACCTCTGCATATGCGTCTGTGCAGACATGCCTCTGCAGATGGACCTGTGTGGACTTGCATCTATGGGTGCAGCCATGTGGACATGCCTGTTCTGATGCATTTAAGATGCCTCTGCAAATGAACCTGTGTAGACATGCCTCTGCTGGCACCCTGTGTGGGTGTGCCTATGGAGGTACATGTCTGGATATGTCTTGGCAGATGCCTCTACTGGTGCATTTGAGATGCCTCTGTAGAGGAGCCTGTGGAAATGTGCCTTTGCAGGCACACCTGCGTGGTTGTGCCTCTTTACCTTCACATATGCAGGTGTACCTTGCTTCTTTTTTACCTGTCTGGAAGTAGTTCCCCTTATCAGACCAGATGGTTGCCATTGGCCTTCCCCATCTGAGGGTGTGACTGGTCACTAATATCCTTTGTTACCCATTTGTTTTCAGTGTTTCTGTACTAACTTGCACTTTTGTAACTTTGGTCGCTTCAACCATAAAGGTAAAGGCAGTGTGTGCCTTGGAAGTGAAGTGGCCACTTACCAGGCAACATCAATAATTAACCTGTCCTGTGTCACAAAACTTAACTGAAATTCTGAAGTTGTCTTCATTTTTTCAACCAAAATATCATAGTTTATTGTGCCTTTCCTGTCATTTTGGTCAGTTCAGTGCAGTAAAAGAGGCATTCCTGCCATCTGTGATCATTCACAGGAACTAATGTAAGAGAAACGTAAAAACAAATGCAAATTGCAGAATATATTGTATGTGACACAGAGGAAGGATGGTGTCCATAGGAGCTACACCCAAGCGAAAATATCATCAGCAGAATATGCCACAGAAGACGTGAATGAAGGTTAAGGTGAATTTACATTTTTCTGTAACATAACAAATAAGAAAACACATTCAGACATGTGATTATACACTCTAATTAGACATTTCCCATTCCATGTGATATTTATTAGAGATTATCCACTATGCTTCATTTATTTTACAGCTCCTCCTACCTCTGGACACATGTGACATTGGCAATTCTGTACTTGCCATTGGGAATTATCATTATGCGCAGGTTTTCAGTAACCATCAAATTTGATGAAAGAGATACAAGTGTGTCCAGGACTTTGATGATTACAAAAATCCCAATCAGGAATTGTGACATAGTTGATTTGCGTCAACATTTCTGGTGAGTCAGTAAATGTAATCTTGTGTGATATGATGCCATTTAGTGCAGCAGCAGTGGCAAAGTCTTATCTGGAGGTCAGGTCTAGCAGAAGGATAATTTGATGGCATTGTACACCATTCTGCTAGATCTGACCTCCAGGATATGCCACTGTGTGGCAGGTGTAGTTCAATATTTTGGCATCACATCCTAGAAGATAGTAATGTTCATACTTCCTACCATAACAACCTCAGATCTCACAGGGAAATAAATGCATACACGTCATCAATTTTTGCTTTTAAATTGTAACTACTACTTTCCAGTTTGAGGTTGTTTAGTACACAGCCTTTAATTTTGTTCTTTTATTGACAGGTAATATTTTATGCATGGTATTGTTTCATGTTTTCACTTTTGAATTATGTCTGTGTGTGATGGTGAGTGGCATCACACCTTTATACAGATGGCTGTCTGCTATTCAGGGTGATGGTGATGAGTAACAAAGTCCCTAGTTCTGGTTGTTGGTAGCCTAAGTTTTTGAAAGCATTCGAAAAATGGAGCTTATAAATGTTAAACTTCTATTTTTGAAGCTGGACACATAATCTATGAAAGCAATTGAAAATGGAGCGTATAAATGTTAAACTTCTATTTCTGAAGTTGTACACATAATCTGCTCTTTGTGTGTAACTGTCCGCCTCAAGCTGCCTGACTCATGGTTACGGTAATGTGTATGCACATCAGCATGAATCAATTTCAAGGGATATACAGAGGGATATATAGCCACTTTGATAGTCATCATTGTAAATTTATACGATCACACAGTTTTTATTTATTTCTTGGCTTACAAAGTTACTGCAACTGTTTGCACAATTTGAATAAACCAACTACACTCATGGGTAACTTACACATCAACTAAGATGAATGCTGTTAGGACGTGAACTCCACCACATCATGTTTCTTTCCTTACTCCTCTCTAAGTGAAGCCAAAAATTTCAGTGTCACATATACAAAATATGTAACTATCAGTCAAAACACAACAAAAATTATTGTATTATGTTGTACTATATGTTTCACAACTACACGTTTCGGCCCTTTTCTTTAGGCCATCTTCAGGTTGTGTACATAGGCCATGAGAGAAATGTATCCTATATACAAATATACTACATTAATGATGAGATCACAGTCATCATTATACAACTTTAGTCTTATTATGGCGGGTATGTAGGTAGATTATTATGGATGGGCACTGGCTTTGGGTGTGGGTTGGCAGGGATGGAACA
>JGI20166J26741_11597807_pt1 | contig 11703 bp, 7 predicted proteins | sample TergutCu122P5_FD_26741 | JGI IMG/M metagenome (IMG submission 26741) | reverse complement strand
AGGCAATCATTGTAACTTCTGTGAAGTCCTTGGGCCACTCTCCAGTTTCATATATGGTGTTGATCAATTTTGTCATTATTTTCAAACCACCTTCTCCCAACAATTTGAGCACATCTCCAGGTACATCATCATCTCCTGTAGCCTTCTTATTCCCTGTTTCCTTAATAGCTTTTTCCACTTCACTTTGCACAATATATGGGCCAGCCTGCTTTATAGCCACGATCAAATTCCTCTGACAGTAATTCTAGAAGTTTTGAAGTTGGTAATTATTTGTGTGGTTTTGTCAGGTGGAAAATTTAACTCCAGAATGTACTTAGATTTGTCTGCTTGCTTAAGCAACATAGATTACTTGAGGAAAAATTACCTTACAGAATTACTGGAGAGGACTGCAGCACCAAAGCAAGTGCCTTGAAAAATTTGCTGTTTAGTATTACAGTGTCTGTTTATGTGGTACATTCTGAAGTGAGTATAATGTGTAGCTTTTTTTCTCTCTCCATAAGAACTACAGCAGTTATTTCCTGCTCTGAATAGGATTTTGATGTCTTAGTTAAATTTTTTAAAAGTTTTTTTAAATTAGAAAATCTTTCTGAAACAATGTCACAATCTGTAGCTGGGACAGATGATTCTTGGGTTTTATTCCATTATTTTTCTCAGTTTCAAAGTATTATAACACCATTTCATTGCAGCAGAACATTAGTTGCCAGTAGACCAGACCAGTTGAAACCATCACCAATAGCAGCACGTAAAGTATATGACAAACAGGAATCAACCTCGCCTCGCCTTGCACGCCGTACCACAAATCTTGCACAGGGCAACCTCTTTGGCAGGCCAGGGTCTATGTGAGTAAACCACAACAATTACCTTTTTCTCATATCAGTTGAATTGGTGGCTTCTTTCTTAATTTTCTAGAAGTTGTAATTATGTTATGTAACTCAATAGGAATAGCCACTGTGATGTTACCTTCATTATTTAGGTGATATTTTGTTTTTTATTGAGTTTTTATGATATTTAGACATGTTCATAAAATTGTGAAAAACATCTTCATCATGTCTGTATGTATGTCTGCCTTTCTGCATTGAACAACTTGGTTCCCACTGGATAGATTTTCATGAAATTTGATATTTGAGTATTTTTCAAAAATCTGTTGAGAAAGTTCAAGTTTCATTAAAATATGCCATAAATAAAGGTACTATACACAAAGACCAGTATACATTTTTATTTTATCTCACTCAATTGTTCTTAGAATGAGAAATGTTTTGGACGTAAGTTGTGGAGAAAATCAACACACACATTTATGTTCAAGAACTTTTTATCGAAAATCATTCTTTTTTTGAGATAAAGTGGAAAAATATTGTGGAGCCAGGCAGGCCATAGATGACAATATGACATTTGCACATTTCATGCTGAATGCTCATGACTACAAACACACACTCAGAATATGTAATACTTATTGCTTTTCTACTGCATCAGTTTTTGCATGAATGTGCCTCATTGTTCTGTTATACATACATTGCCTGTCTTGTTATATGCCATTTTTGCTATGCCCAAAACAATTACATTATAGTTATCTTGATTTTAAGGTGTTTTACTCTAATAATGGAGATGATATTGATATATCAGTTTTGAGGCTATCACAGTAGTGAATATTAAAACTGCAGTTTCTGTGTTACAATCCATAGGTTTGAGGGGAACCTGTTGCTTGTATCTTCTACTCTGTCATGGAGGCAGCAGGTCCCTCCATGACAGTAATCGTCTACCCAACTACACAATGTCACATTTTAAAAGACAGCCATTTTAATGGTAATGTTAGTGAGTTTTGTTATATAGAGAAGGTCTGTAAATACCACTAATGATTTAGGACCTTATCTTCAGTGATTTAATCATTTATGTGTAGTTCATAAATTGATTGGCACAGATTCTGCTAGAGGAGTCTACAGAAGTGTTAAAATGGTGAAATCATTATATGATGTGTTTGTTTTCAGTACAATACCATATTTAGTGAATAATTGTGTAATGATCCCAGCTGAAACCAACATACAGGATATATATTATTTTCCCGTATTTAGTTAATTTTAGTTTAGTAAGTAAGTTGGTCTTACACAGTTACATTCCAGAACTTGCAGTCTTATGTGACAACTGTTGAACCAGTAACGCACATTCACATTTTCTCACTGTCAGAAATTTTCATTACTCAGTATATTCTGCAAATAATGTTGCACATTGAATACACATCAAAGTGGTGCTATTTGTAGCATTACAGTTGGTTTGACTCTTGACTGTGGTCTTTTTAATATTTATTGTGTATGTTATTAATTATTTTAAGAACTAGTGTAATATAATTGTGTAACTTATTTATTTTTGTATAAGCAGTTTTAGTTATTTCAGGGAATTATTTTATCAGAATTTTGGACAGTGAGTCTTATAAGAAGATGAACAGTTTCTTGATGCCATGTTACATAACTCAGATTAATTAAACAGAAATTTCTCTGTAGTAGAATTCTCTTTGCATTGCACTAAATTTCTTAAGATGGATGACTTTTACTGACCCTTTTTTTATACAGGAACCCACTGAGAGCTCCAAAATTAAGATTTAAGTGGAAAAGTGAGTTTTACATCAGTTAGGTATAGAAATACACACTTCCAGTCTTATAACAGGTTTAAACTCTGTTGATTGGATAATTTTTTTAATGACCTCAGTTACCAGGCCTTTCTAGCAAAAGTTCATTTGCATATTTTGTAAACATTTAAGACAAGTAATATAATATTCTCACTTCATAAGAACATTTATGTTGCCCTTCCCCCATTCTTGGTGACACAAAAGGTTTCTTAGCATTGAAGGCCTGTCAGGTTAAGGCTATCACAAACTATGAAGCTGCATGGGGTCCCACTGTTCTAGGGGCCTCAGAAAGGCTGTTTGTATTCCAGACTTTCTATACAACATGTTTCATTTTAAATTGTTACCAGTTTATGTAAAATAAAGTTGTCAATTGAAGACTGCGTAGCTATGGTCATCACATATTTGCATTGGACCTAGAATGTCTTAATCTGGCCCTCCGACCTACATTACACTTAGTATAGTCTATATTCAGTACTGCAGCACCAGGCACAGGAAATGTAATGTTTTGTAGTTTGTTTATCTGTTGGGATTTGTAATAACATTTTTTTTTCCAGAATTTTTGAGGCTGTTTTATCTCTGGAGACTAGTGGTGAGAGCAGTCAGTATCCAAAATGTTTGGAGATTTGTTCTGAATTGAGAGAAGGCAAACTGTAATTGTGCAACGCAGATTGTATCAGGTTGCATGGGATTAAAGGCCAATCTCTGCCTTGGGTAGTTCATTGAATTTCATGTGCAGAATATTAGAAATAAAAGTTAGGATTTGAATTTGAAACAGCTTGGTTAATTTTTAAGATTGAACTTTTCAAGTTGTGAGGTTTTATGAAATATACAGACAGAATAAATATTTGTCTGGGCTTGTAATGAGTAATGCTTCTTTCACTAAGCTTTCAGTTTCTTTTGATTCATTGGTATACAAGAAAAATAAAGATCATAGAAGTATTATTAGAAAGGCACAGAGAACTTACCCATGAATCTACAAAATATGCTTATGTGGACACTTTTACCACATACTGACAGCCCTGCCGAATGTATGCTGTTAGTTGTTACTTTTGTAAATTGCTGTGTTGTAGTCATAAAAGGTGCAGTCTTTCTAGTCTTAGTCAAGGTTTTGTATTCCTTCTTGTCTCATCTGCTTATCTTTCAGTGGGCGTGGTTCTTCCCCCACCCCCCACCCACCCCTCTTAGGTTATGTTGTTTGCAATGATTGGGATGAAACAAGTTCTGTCAATCACATAGGGTCCAAGTTGTTTACACTTTCTTTCTGACCTGTGGTGGCCTTAAAAGGGGCAGTTCTCATCCTTTATATGTTTAGTTTCTTGTTTATATTTCTATGTGACCATATATCTGCAATATGAAATGATGCAAGAAGTTCAGGATTTTGAAGTGTATGGATTCAGTATGCACATGACTAAGATGTTGTTCACAGCAAAAGTATTAATAAGGATGAGGATAAGGATAAGAATATCTTCTGTTTTACCGACAAAATAGGTCCAAAATTTAATGACTTGTTTATTGGTTAATTCTGCTTTCATAATCTTATTAGCCTTTATTTTGCAGAATAAAGGATATTAAATCCCATTGTACTACAAGGCTGGCAACCAGATTTTAAACTGGGGAAAATGGTATTAGTACTGAAGAGTTTTAACAGTTAGCAAGCTGATCAATGCAGATATGTCATTACAACTGTGCAGTGCATGAACAAAAATTTTAATGAGCAACTTGCATGTAAACATATCTATCTTTTCCTGTACAATGGGTACCAGGTCTTTCCCAGGGGTAAGGTGCTGCGGGGGCGTGACGCTGACCCCTCACCCCCTTTTCGTGCAGAGGTCTAAAATAGAGTAGAGCTATACCTCTACTCTCCCTAAGGGCCTTCATGGCCTGTGAAAGGGTGAAACCAACCTAAATCCCATTGTACTACAAGGCTGGCAACCAGATTTTAAACTGGGGAAAATGGTATTAGTACTGAAAAGTTTTAACAGTTAGCAAGCTGATCCATGCAGATGTGTCATTACAACTGTGCAGTGCACGAACGAAAATTTTAATGAACAACTTGCATGTAAACATATCTATCTTTTCCCATTCAGAATTAACTTTAACTGGAATGAGTTAGTGTGTGTCTGTAATCATAACATTCACTGCTCTAGCACAGCTGAGCTAGAGGTATTTAAGTGGTACATATAAAAGTGGCAGAAGTTGTGATTTTTGCTCTAAATGGAACAGATTTGCAATTTACCAAAACAGCAAGCAGAAAATATGGTCACTCTGTATATTTCTATGTTTATTAATGTCTATGAAATTTTATAACAATGTTTTTCTCTTATTTTGTCTTGTAGCCTTGCCACACAAGAACTTTACCTCACTGTTATGGCCCTTCTTCTTATTTTTATTCTTAGTTTTATGCCAGCTGCCTGGATCCTGCTCCTGAATATTTGCCGTAGTGTCTAAAATGCTGCCTTTCTTTTCGTGATAGAGATCTCCGGGAGAAGAAAGGGGGAGAAAACTATGAATATAGGCTTCTACTGAGTCATAGCTCACCTCCACTTGCTCCTTTCTTTCATTTCTTATGTATTCAGTAGGTTGTTCGCACACTGGAAGCTCCCTCCACTTCAGGTGAGAACTGTTACAGTTCTCACCTGAAGTGGAGGGTGGTATTTTGATGCAAAAATAATTTGAAGCAAGTTGTGCATAGTTGTGTGTTGGGAGTTTGCTGTGGTGGGAATGTGTTAGACATGTGTTGGCATGAATGACATTTTTATTGGAATCGTTTAGCAATAATTACCCTTCTCCATGACATATGCTGTTACTGTACTTGGGAAGTTTTTATTTTAGATATCAAGAATTTGTCAATATAAACATGTCTGATGAAGAAACATTAATCTTTTTAGTAAGAAATCATAGGCTGCTTATTGACAAGACAAATAAATATTGTAATGATTCACCTGTGAGAAACAGCAAGTGGGAAGAAATAGAATAAATGGATGGATCTTGTTTATGAAAAGTTACCAACAGTAGTACATAATTGATTTCTTAGAATTTATTGTCAGATTTGCATGTTATATTTGCTTTATTCCATATCCTTATATTCTGTTTGCTCCCTGTGGACCAGGCCCATAATTTTTCATTCTACAGTCCTACTGACAAAGTGAAGTGAGTGGAAAACTTGCCCCTGACTTTGGTGCATATGTGGTTATGTTCCTCTAGTATGTGACAGCACTTTTATTTAAGTTATATGCGAACAGAATCATGTCAGTTCGAAAAGTTATTCAGACTGCATGAATACATTGTGAACTTATAAGTATGATCTGATTTTCTGAATTCTCTGTAGATACCTTGGACATTGTTATATCAGAGCATTTATGAGACAGAAATTACAGGTGCGAAGCATTTAATGGTTCAGGAAGTACAGTTGATGTTACCAAAACCACTTTGCCAGCAGTAGTGACTTCAGGCAGATGAACTAGTCAAGGAAAATAAAGCAACAAATTGGGGGAAGTGTAGCAGTTGTATTAGGATAATATCTGAACCAAAGAACAACATAAAATTAATAGTATCTTAGATCCTAAAAGGACTCTGAAAGTATTTGCTTACAGTATTTCTGCTACAAAACAACCTGCTTTTTTGTTTAATTCAGGCGTGTCAGCATTTTATATAGTTTCGTATTTTTTGTCTTTCATTTTGACTTTTTGCAGAATTTTGACGGCATCCTTAATTGCTGACTCACTAATACTCATGCCAACAACTGACTTCAGCCATATTCTCACTTGTAATTATATTCTACTTTGTTCAGCTTTGTTTTATTTACTTTAGTTTATTTTACTTTATTTTTTTAATCATGGTAAATTATAGTAATAGGTAAGGAAATGTTGGTACTAGATCAAAATCATGTCAGATTCCATGCTCTCTGTTATCAGATTAGTTTTACTCATAATTTCATATGTACCTAGAGAGGCATGCCTTGTGTTTGAAACATTCTGCAGGGGGGGTGGGGGTGTCTGCCACTTACAGTCATGACTAGCCTTGCATTGGCCATAACCATTCTTCTAAAATTTTTGTGCTCTAGGGTAGTTGATGCAGACTTGGATAAATGATGCAAGCCAAGGCTAAGTGTGCATGGTTACTTGGTTGAGTTGAGGTGAGGTGAGGAAGCATTGTGGAAGCCTACAGTCTAGTTTTTTGTAATCCTAAACACTTGCTGCAGAATGTCATGATGTTGGGGGTCACAGTAAAATTACTAAAATCCTGGGGCAGGGGTGCCTGTGCATAGTAAACAGACAGATTTTACTTTGCAAATTTTTATGTTTTTAACTTCATTGTTTTACCTTACGCCCATCCTTCAAAATTATTTAACATACAATCTTGATGTGAAGTATGAATAATGGACTTCTACCTGCTAAATATGGTAAAATTTGTTACGGAGGAACCTAATGGTACAAATATAATATTAATTTTAGTACCTTCATTGAGTTCCTGTACTGGTAATTAAAAATATGTAAAAAATGTTGTCTCTTGATATGAAAGTAGGAAACACCTGTAGAGGACACAAAAACTTGACTGTATTTTATGATCAGGTTAAATGTAAGCAAAATGTTGTGGGTGAAAGCTCATGTGATTCAGTTATCTCTGTGTACTCTGCCCCCTTTCACTTTGCTTCTTTTCAGTTACGAAATTTAGGATTTCCTGTATATAAAGTGTAACACTTTATGCTCAACCTTCAAACCATGGTGTTACTATTATCAAATTAAGTGTCTTTGTGATTTACTAAGATAAATATTTAATGTTATCTAATTTGTTGTGAATTAGATAGAATGCAGTATTTCATTTTCTTGCACTGAAATAATTAAGGAATGTTAAATTACTTTGCTGGCATCTGCATGTATTTAACTAAGTATTTCAGATTTAAATGAAAATAGGTGCTGTATTATCCCTCAGTTCAATGTAATATGAATGTGGCCCATTTGTTAAGAATGTTGTGATGTTAAAGAAGAACTGCAATGTTAAAAATGCTTTCTGTTATTGTTGTATTGTTGGAAATTTACTTGAAAGATACGGGATTATAAATATTGTTGAACTTAGTATATAAAATTCTTCTGCAAATGTGTAAGTGCATACACAAATTACCTGACACAATAATTAGACTGTGAGCGATGTTGGTGCTCCTGCCCCGGGGTGTTTTGTTTTGGTGCCTGATTTTTGTTGTGATTAAGTCCTTGTTAGAGCTTTACAGTGTTGTTTGTTACTTTTTAGTCCCATTTTGTTTGAAAGCTGGTAACAGTTGTGTCTCAGCATCCAAATGTTAAATTTTTATGTGCGATTTGATGTCCCTACACCAATGTTGATGAAAATTTAAGTCTTTTTGGAGGTTGCACTGTGTCAACTGCCAAATAGTTACCATTGTTTGGAGGATTGTAGTACCTTCATTGTGGTCAAGCCTTCCGTGGATTGCTTGCTTGGGCTGCTAGGCCCTCAAATGTCAGTAACTATTTACCAGTCAATGTAGCGTAACATCCCAGAAGACTAGGATTTTTGTTCACTTGTCATATTGCTGCATGAGGAGGCATACAGCTTTAAAGTGCATTTCATCTCAGGGTCTTTTAGTCATTGAAAAAGTGTTCAGTGCAATTTGTTTGTGTGTTCATGGGTGTGCAGGCTTTTTTGGTATATTGTACTGACAGATTTTTATGAAACATATGAATTAAAATCTGGTGCTATGTAAATTAAGATATTGGAAAAGTCAAGAGCTGAGCTTCTGATGCTTGTACTTATTTGTCAAAAAACTTAAGAAGGATATTGCTGTTATCCTGAGAACACTGGAACACTGCCATGTGTGTGCATTTGCATGTTCTTTCCTTTTTATGCTACTTCAGTAGAATTAAAAACCACATATATATTCACAATAAAATAATTCACATTATATAAGTACATTGTTCTTATGCAAGTAATTTCTATGGTTTTTTACTCCTGTACTTTTTTCCTGAATACAAAGTGGGAAGAAGAAAATGTGAGGATAATTTCTGGCAGTATTAAAATGGTACCAGTATTGTGCTGGACATTGTCCATTTTCTGAGGTACATCTTATGTACCCATGTCCAGGTGTGTCTGCACGATACAACAGAATAACAAAATCTTGGCAGCAAGAATTCTTGTTGTTTCCATGGCTGGGAATGATACATAAAAATTTAGGGCGTTCAATACACCTAGTGTGAGACATTTCAGCATGTTTTGCAGAAACACAAATATCACTCTTTTGACATGTGCCCAAGCGTAAGCAATACACATGATCTGCAGCTGGTTTATGTGAGTTCTGCAGTGTGTCATATGCTGACGTATGTTGTGTGGTATAAAGGCAAAGGTGAAATTCACCATATAACATACCATGAAGACACATTGGGAGGGTAGAGGTATAGCTCCACCCCTCTTTACACTTGGCACTAGAAAGGGGTGGGTGTCAACTTCACACCTCATCCGCATTAGCTCTGGGAAAGAGCCCTGGTACCCATTACACAGGAAGGTGGGTGGGCCATAAGGGTTGGTCTGGATGGGTGCAAAAAATCTTATCCCCAACAGGGTTTAAACCTTGAACCGTCCAATCCGTATCAAGTCACTACTGCCTACACTATTTTGGCTGCCTGTTATGTGATGTATCTACTATAATCTTGACTCAAGTTATTGCAGTTTGGTAATTGTGGGATGGAAGACAAAGTTATGCAAGAATTTGTTTTGAATAGTATTTTTTAAGGAAATTTAACAGTTTGAGATATTATGGGCAATAAAGGAAGTGGTTATAGTTGTTCTCTGTGTCAGATGTTTGTAAAATTAAATTTACTGAATTTGTTTACGCAGATGGTTTGTAATAGTTTGCTGTAAATGATAACTGCCAATTCCAAAGAAGGATTTCACTTCTAGATCGCTGAAGATGCGATAGAACTTGTCTGATTTCTTGTTGGTGGTGACTGCTCTGTTTCATCACTCTGACAACATACCTTGTATCACATTAATATTCATGGTATTGAATGGGGATGCCCAGCAAACAGATATATGTATCTCTTGTGCACAATGATGAATACTGATCAGTTTCTGATCGTAACTGTGGATATGTAAGTTGAAAATTGTGACTTTTGATAATATACATATTTTACAGTAAATACATATAGTTTAGATCGGAACTGTACTCATACTCACCTTAAAAAAGGGATTTGATCGTGATTTTTCACTAGCCAGATCCGGTTGGTAGGTCTAGGTTAATGGCCCTGGCTGGGGTGTATGTGTTATAACAAAAGATAAACATTTGTGTTTTTTACTGCATTTGGCACACATGAGCATTCTTTAGTTGTTTGTGCTGAATTTGGTGTAAAAGTGTCCTGATTTTTGTATTTACAAAACATTATGTACTGTAAAATTTGTGTGGATATACATCATTGGCAGTGGGCCCATGAATATCAGAATTATGGGTTTGAATGTTAGCCATTTGCTGATTTTTCCAAATTTCTGGAGTTTTTTAAGTTTTGGGAATAATTACAGAGTTCCTTATTCGTAAATATTTACACATGAAGGCGAGCCCATGACAGATTCACCAAGATGGAAAGTGCGGAAATGAGTGGGGTGGAAGTCAAGCATGAAAAAATGCACACAACAGTCATTGCTTTGGGCAAGGACTCCATTATTTTGTCTTATTTTAAGACCACAGAACTGCATGGACACAGGGATCAGCTAATTTTGTATACTTTATGAAAACATTGAACTACAAACCTGATCCAGGCTTGCATTCTGCTTGCTCTTACATACTGTATGTGTTTTTTGTTGTTTCTTACCAGATGTTGAAGGTATGATTGAATACATTGCTATTTCTTTTTTCCTTCTAAAACTGATTCTTTTTTTATCTTTTCTCTGTGTCCTTGTTTCTGTCAGGCTTGCATACAGGAGGAAGCTCTAAGAGACCCTGTGGGATCCACAGTTAGTCCCAGTGGTGCTACTCCATGAAGCCTTTCTGCCCTTAATAACCCTTTTGTGTCCATTTCCCTGCTCAGCTTCTTTGTATTTATAACCACACATAACATTTTTTCATGTAGAATTTTATTGGTATTGTCTGTGTTCACTTGTTTAAGTGCAATAACAGTGGGTTTCTGTATGAATGTGAAATAGCTTTAACCCTTCAGCGACGGAGGACATTTAAATTCCTACCTTCTCCACAGATGGAGGAGTTTTAAGTTCCGTAAGACAAAATTGCAACCATCTATTTAAAAAAACATAATTCGCAAACTAATGGTCTGATTTTTCTAAAATTTTAGGAGAGAAATCTTAAAACTATATAGATGCAGTAAAATAATTGTCATTACCTCAGTAATTGAGTTTCATGTGATACAGCTCAAAGCAATCTTCCAAGCAAAGGCCCACATCACATATTTGGCAGTAGTACACTGAAGTTTTCTTTTTTACATGCTTTGAGCACACAACACACCTCCTCTGAGGTTTTGATTTTTCAGTTTTGGGTGCACTTTTTCTCAGAAAATGTCTTTCAGTCAGCCGTGGAACTGTGTTGTCGGATGCCTGTCATCCCGGTACACTCTGCGTCTCCGCAGCACGCGCATATTTCATAAACACACCTTCCACTAGCTGAATTCTATACGAGAGCTGCTCTTTATTTCTTCCCGTCACTTGTCGATAAATAACAAATGAATTGAGAACTGTAGAGTTAAGTAGCCGATTGAAAAGTTTGAGGTACCATTTGGTCTTTTTTTTTTCTCTTGACCATGTACATGTGCAGGAACTGGTCCTTCAAATTGACTCCCCCCATGTTATGAGTATAATCAATCATGCACAATGCCCATCAATAAAAACAGACCTAAAACTGTGTAAATTTCACCTACTGTGACAGGTGTCCATGACCTCACAAGTGACCTAAATGAGAAAAGATTGTCCCAGGCATTCTTGTATTGTTCTGTGTACCTATAGTTTCTCTGACAATTTGTTGTATGCTTTCTTTGTCAAAAACAACTCAAAACATTGTACAATGTCACTTACATTTTCTGCACCATTTCTGGGTCCAAAATCACAACTGAACACTTCTCTGTGTCCTGTGTAATTGT
>JGI20166J26741_11597584_pt1 | contig 11707 bp, 6 predicted proteins | sample TergutCu122P5_FD_26741 | JGI IMG/M metagenome (IMG submission 26741) | reverse complement strand
ACTTTCATACTATTCTGCCCATATCCTACAGCAGAACACAAGCAAAAACACACCAGCAAATAGAGAAAAGACCATTGCCGGTTCATAGAGATTAGATTTATTTTACGCATAATTCATTGATAATATAATTTAATTTACATAAAAACTTTTGTGCAAAAATAGAGCATCAATTAGAATTGACATGGATAATTTGGGACAAATAGTAGAAGTTTTGAGACATTAAGATTTTCAGTTACTATTCTCTGTTCTGTATTGTGTGGGGGTTATACCAAATTCGTCTTTAAAATTCTGGTTGAAATTTCTAATTGTATTAAAGCCAACCTTGTCGGAAATCTCGGAAATGTTGTATTGACTGTCTTTCAACAGTTGGGCTGCCCGTTTCAGGCGAATGGAAGTAATAAACTCGCTGGGAGATAATCCTATTATAGAGTGAAATTTACGGGATAATTGCCGACGGCTCAAAGCAAGTGTTGAAGCCAAATCGTCAACCGAATATTCAAAATTATCCATATTTTTTTCGACAGCCAATAAGGCTTTTTTCATCAATTCCTCATCCAAAGAGGTTGTAGTTACGCTGCTTGGCGTTATTTCAATGGTTTTATGGAAGAAATTCTTACGTTTCTCCTGCTGCTCAATAAGCGTTTTAATACGTGTTAACAAGACTTCAAAATTAAATGGTTTAGCAATATAGGAATCAGCTCCGGCTTTGTAGCTTTCGATTTCTGTTTCATCAGAGAGCTTTGCAGTCAATAAAATAATCGGAATATGGGACGTTTGAATGTCGGTCTTCAGGCGTTGACACATCTCTAACCCATTCAGCACAGGCATCATCAAATCTGAAACAATCAAATCGGGATATTTTTCCATAGCAATTTCCAATCCCTGTTTTCCGTCGTTAGCTTGCAATACGTTGAACTCATCTTTGAGTTGTTCGGCTAAAAAATGCCGCAATTCTGCATTGTCCTCAACAATCAGTAGCGTCTTTTGTTCCTGATGCCGTCTGATTTCTGCTTCAGATGGCAAAGAAGATGAGTGGTCGTGCAGATCTTCAATTTTAGAGTCATTGTCGGAAACCTGCAAATCTGCTGGAAAAAACACAGAAAACATGCTGCCTTCGCCCACTTTACTGCTGACAGCGATGCGTCCTTCATGCAACTCTACATATTCTTTCACTAAATGTAACCCGATTCCTGAACCTGCTTTATCAGGGTCGTTGCTTTCACTTTGATAAAACCGTGTAAAAATCATATCCTGCTCCTTGTCGGGAATGCCGCATCCTGAGTCTGCAATGTCCAAGCGGACAAATTGCCGTCCGTTCTCCTGCACAAGCCTGATTACTGTAGTGATGTAACCATTTTCGGGAGTAAATTTCAAGGCATTGGAGTATAAATTATTGATGATTTTATGAACTTTACTTTTATCAAAACCCATAAAAAGTTGCTTTACATCGCTTTCAAAAGTGAATTGTATGGATTTACTGGCGGCTACATCTTCGAAGGCAAAATAGACGTATTCCGCAAAATTCACAAAATCATCAAAAGAAAGTTTCAACTTCTCTCCACCCATCTCCAATTTTCGAAAATCCAGCAATTGGTTAATCAGCCCAAGCATATTTTCTGCATTGCGATAGATTGAAAAAAGTTTTTGTTTCAGATTTTCATCGCTCAACTGATGCATCAACCGGCTTAATGGGGTCATAATCAAAGTAAGCGGCGTGCGAAATTCATGACTGATATTGGTAAAAAAACGGAATTTCATCTGATCAAGCTCTTCCTTTTGTCGTTCACGTTCAATGGCTTCCTGTTTGGCTCGCTTTTCCTGTAATCTTTTTTGAAGTAACCGCCAGATAAAAAACAAACTGATGACTGATAAAATAACATAGAAAATGTATGCATAACCGGTTGCCCAAAATGGAGGAGTAATGGTTATCGAAATTTCAGCCGGTTCATCGCTCCATACTTTATCATTATTTGCCGTATAGACAACTAATCTGTATTTGCCCGGTTGCAAGCCGGTATAGGAAGCAATTCCCAATCCGGATGTAACTGTTTCATTCCAATTCTGATCAAAATTCTCAAGTTTATACCGGTAATACGTGCGTGAAGGGTTGACATAATTCAGCCCTGAAAATTCAAAAGTGATGAAATTTTCCTTATAGTTTAGCTTGATCTCCCGCGTATTGTTAATTGGTTTTTGAAGAATTTTATGTCCATTATAATTTGAATCCTCATTGATCAAAGAATTAAAAAGTCTGAAAGCGGTAAAGACCGGTCTCTTCTTTGTTTGATTATAGGTTATTTTATTGGGAGTAAATGTATTAAATCCATTATAGCCGCCAAAATAAAGGTCGCCGTTTTTAGTTTTCAGCGAAGACTGCTCAAAGAACTTACCGCTTTGTAATCCGTCGTGCATATCGAAATTAACTAAAGAAAATTCATATCCGCCGGCAACGTCATTTCGTATTTCAATTTTTGTGATACCGTTTGCGGAAGCTACCCAAACGGAGCCATTATTGTCTTCCTGCATCGATTCAATACTGTTATTGGACAAACCGGCTTTTGTATCAATGGTATACACTTTCTTTTTTTGTTCGTCCCAAATCCGGATGCCTTGTTCCGTACCGAACCATTCCAGTAAGCGGCTGTCTTTCATCACACAATTGTAGATAATATTTGGACTTGCGAATTTAGGATTACCGGGATCATCAATTTCGGGGATGAACGTTTTATCTTTTTGTGTATCATAGTAATAGATACCGCTCTCTCCGAATGTTGCAAACGTATGGTCATCTACCGGATAAAACCCGAAATTTTTTCTGTGAAATCCAATTTCGGAATGTCTATCACGCAACATCGTAATTTTACCTGTCCGAATGTCTAATTCACCAACGCCCTGGTTAGCCACACTCACCCAATAGCGTCCGTTAGCATCTTCGTAGATTGCCCGCGACATATTTTGATTGGTAAAATTCTCGTTGTGCAGTGTTGACTGATTGTAAATTTTTATGTTTTTCCCGTTAATGCAGTAAAAGCCATTCAGAAACGTACCAACCCATAACTGCTTTTCGTTATCGCGGTAAAGAGAAAGTATCAACCCTTTAGAAAGAAATCCATTGAAAGCTTTGCTTATTTTTCCGCTGACGGGATCATAACGTAACACTCCTTCATACAGCGTTCCCAATAGAATTGTACCATCGTTGTCTTCCAAAAAACAACGAATGGATTCATTTGTAATCAATGTCTCTTTTTGTATGGTCTGGATAAGTTTAAATTTTTTCATGCTTGGATGATAATAACAGATGCCTTGCCATAACGTTCCTACCCAAAGTCCATTGTCATCGTCAACAAAGACACATTCAATATCATTTTCCAATATTCCTCCATTGTTCAATTTTAAACCGGATATTGTTTCTACATCATGCGTTCGGGCGTCTATCTTTCTTAACCCCGACCATGATGTGCCTACCCAGGCATTTCCCTCTTTATCCAAATCAAGACAGGTAAAAAAGTTGGAAGAGCCTTGAATAGTGGCTATTTCTTTCCATGTTTTGTCAGTACGGTTATAAAATGAAACGGCATTATTGTACATCAACCATAAATCGCCCGTAACAGTCGGGTGGATGCACAAAAAATTGCTTGCATCCGATATCTTTCCCATAAAATAGGTGTCTTGCATAATAAATTCACGGGAAGTAATATCCCAGCACCGAAGTAATCCGCTCGAATACATTATCCAATATAAATTTTTGTATTGAGCTAATTCATAAGGAATACCATATTGACGAACAAAAGCGGCATCACCGGCATCAATGGGTATTAACTCTTTTTTTGAAATATCATACAACGAAAAACGATTATCATCTGTTAAAAATAAGTAATTTTTACTATCGTCTATGAAAATATTTTTAAGCTTCCGGTTGATTCCAAACAATTTCAATTCATTTTCAATATCATAAATAAACCGGTTACTGTTCAAGTCGAACAACGAAAGATAATCAGGAGCTTTCATCCATATACGTCCTTTCACATCATAATATTCCTTAAAAGTATACCGTTCTTTCAGGAAACGGTTGAAATTCCATTTATAATCTTTCCGCCGGTCTTGGTAGATATACTCAAACGTAGCGCCGTTATAAATATTCAGCATCGTCATGGTGCGAATAGCAATGCGTCCATCAGGCGTTGAAGTAATATTGCGTATCTGATTGTCTGACAGTCCATCTACAATATCTAAATGTCGAAATACGTATTGAGAATGCAGGTTGAGGCTACATGCCAAAAATAAGGATACTAACAACCAATATTTAATCTGATTGACAGACATAAAAAAGTGTTTACTTTTTATTGGACAAATTGTACAACAACATTGATTAAAATTTGCAGCGCTCTATATTGCAAAGGTATAAATTCCCGTTCATTCTTCCTAATTTATTTTGATTCTTACACACCCTTAACTTCTCCCTTTTTCTCTCTGCAAAAAAAACGTTATCTTTGAATTGTGTTTTACCTTCAATAAAATAACGCTGTAAATCATTTGTTTATGATGTCAACAGAGCAACAGTTTGATGCTGTCATCAGAATTTGTCGGGATATTTTTGTAAAAAAACTGACGGATTACGGCAGTTCGTGGCGACTTTTGCGCCCAACTTCCGTTACTGACCAACTCTTTATTAAGGCAAACCGCATTCGCAGCCTTGAGACAAAAAAGGAGTCGAAAGTAAATGAAGATCAACGCGGTGAATGGATTGCTATTGTCAATTACGGAGTGATTGGGCTGATTCAATTAGAGTTGGGATATGCCGAACAAGCCGACCTCCCGTCAGAAGAAGCGATTGCACTGTATGACAGGCATATTCAGTCGGCGAAAGCGCTGATGATAGCAAAGAATCACGATTACGACGAGGCATGGCGCAGTATGCGTATCGAATCATACACCGACTTGATTCTGATGAAACTTTACCGTACTAAACAAATAGAAGCTAACGATGGCGAAACCATTATTTCGGAGGGTATTGACGCCAACTATTTTGATATGATTAATTATGCTGTTTTTGCATTGATAAAGATAGATTTTGAAAAATGAAAACTAACGCATTGAAACTAACGTTACGAATTTGTTGCTGGCTTTTCGGGGCAGTATTCATTTTCTCCGGATTTGTGAAAGCCATCGATCCGGCAGGCGGCTCGTATAAATTTCAGGAATATTTTGCCGCAATGGGGCTTGAAAGTTTTGGGACATTTGCCTTAATATTGGCAGTACTGCTTTCAGCGATAGAAATGGTGATCGGTCTGAATCTGCTTTTTGGCGTCCGCATCAAGGAAACATCTATTGCAGGCATCCTGTTTATGCTGGTAATGACGCCTCTCACGTTGTGGATTGCGTTGAAAAATCCTGTACCCGACTGCGGTTGCTTTGGTGATGCGTTGATTATCAGCAATAAAGCCACATTTGTCAAAAATATTGTATTACTGATAATGATTGTTGCCATTTTTTGTTTGCGGAAACACTACACTCCAACTATCAAACCATTGACTGAATGGGTGTTAGTATTGTTTTCATTTGTAAGTGTAATGGCGCTTTCGCATGTCAGTTATCACTATTTGCCGATGGTCGATTTTCGTCCATTCAAGATTGGCATAAATATTCCCGAAAGCATGAAGTTCCCTGACAGTGTGCCTCGCGATGAATATAACACCACGTTTATTCTTTCAAAAAATGGGGTGAAAAAAGAATTTACGCTCGAGAATTATCCTGACAGTACGTGGACATTTATTGAACAAAAAACAACACTGATAAAAGAGGGATACAAACCGCCCATTCACGATTTTTCTATCCAAGACCCTCTACATGGAGATATTACCGATACTGTTCTGAATAACAGGGGTTATACGTTTCTGCTCATTGCCTATGACATGGCAACGGCCAAACGCAATCACACAGCCGAACTCAATGCGCTCTACCGGTATGCCCTGCAAAACCGCTATGCATTCTACTGTCTGACAGGCTCTACGCCGGAGGTCATTGATCAATTTATGACAGAGACAAGCCTGCAAATACCTCTCTGCATTGCCGACCCGACGACGTTAAAAACGGTGATACGTTCCAATCCCGGGTTAGTTCTTTTGCACAATGGCACAGTGGTAAATCACTGGCCCAACTCGTGGCTGCCATCTTTCAGGCAACCGCTAAGCCAGAATCCGGCAGACGAAATGCCTTCAATTCGCCCGTGGATGTGGGTAGCGTTTGTTTCAATTCTTTACCTGGCAATATTTATTGGGCTGCGGAAAATGATAGAAAGATGGAATGGCTCACGTTCATGAGTTTAACCGTAAACAGAAAGAAGTTTTATGACACAGGCATGGTTGACAGTTTATTTGTATCTTGATACACACTTATGTGTACTTTTTTCTATCTTTGTGCAATCAATCATTTATATGTTATGTCCTTATCACTCATTTTAACCGTTTTTGCGTTTTACACGGCATTATTGTTCGCTATTTCGTGGTACACTTCGCGGAAGGCTGACCACAGTTCTTATTTTCAGGGCAATAGAAAATCGCCATGGTTTGTGGTGGCTTACGGCATGGTGGGAACGTCCATTTCGGGTGTTACCATGATTTCGGTGCCGGGCAATGTGATGCTTCAGAATTTTTACTATATGCCTCTGGTTCTGGGGTTTGTAGTGGGATATGTCGTCATTGCGCTGGTGCTGTTGCCTCTGTATTACCGGATGAATCTCACATCTATTTATACCTACCTCGAAAAGCGGTTTGGTTTCTTCACCTACAAAACGGGAGCTTCCTTTTTTGTCCTGTCGAGAGTGGTAGGCGCCGCAGTGCGTATTTATCTGGTTGTGTTTGTATTACACGGATTTTTACCTGCCGGCACGGTTCCTTTCTGGGTGGTGGCATTTATTTTTATGCTGCTTATTTTTCTGTACACGCTGAAAGGCGGCGTGAAAACGATTGTGTGGACGGATGTGCTGCAAACCACGTTTATGATTTTAGCGGTAGTGGTTGCCGTGGTGGTCATTGCCGGGCAGATGGGCTGGAGTTTCGGCGGCATGCTGTCGGCAGTAACGGCAAGCGGACATTCCGCATGGTTCGATTCTGACTGGTCGCACAGTACGCATTTTCTGAAACAGTTTATCAGCGGCATTTTCATCACCATCGTCATGACGGGGCTTGACCAGGAAATGATGCAGAAAAATCTGAGTTGCAAAACGTTGCGCGATTCACAGAAAAATATTTTTACTACCAGCATCACCATTGTCATTGTCAATCTGCTGTTTCTCATGCTGGGAGCGGTGCTGGCGCTCTATGTGCAGCAACGCGGCGGCATGGCTGCCATGGGCATTACGGCGGTGGATAAAATTTTCCCGACAGTGGCGGAGCATTATCTTGGCATGGCTACCGGCATCATTTTTCTCATCGGATTGGTCTCTGCCTCTTACCCCAGCGCCGGCGGAGCGTTGACATCGCTTACTACCTCGTGGTGCGTTGATTTTGTGGGATTTAATAAACGAACCGACTTAACAGAGAAACGAAAACTATCTATTCGCTACCGCACGCATGCCATTTATGCTCTCATTTTCTTTCTGTTGATACTTTTGTTTTACGCTGTCAACAATAAAGCCGTTATTGATTTGGTGTATCAATTGGCGGCTTACACCTACGGACCGCTGCTCGGTTTTTTCTTCTTCGGCATACTCACCAAACGAAAAGTAAACGATAAATGGATGCCATACATTGCCGTTGCTTCACCACTGTTCTGCCTGCTTCTCGACTGGGTTGGACGCACATTTTTAAATTTCGGATTTGGATTTACATTGTTGATAGTTAATGGATTATTTACGTTTGTAGGGATGTGGATAAGTTCAAACAAAAACCATATAGGCACATAGTACACATAGAAAATCACATATTTATTATTCTCATAATGAAGACTTTAGTATTGAAATTAATGAAAAGCGCCAAAAATTCCCCTCTCAGAAAATGTAGAGGACTTCTCTCCCTGTTTTTGCTGTACATCTGTTTTTCAGTATCCGCCCAGCAGTGGATTCGTGTCAATCAGATGGGTTATTTGCCTGACGATGTGAAAGTTGCCGTTTGGCTGAGTAAAGAAAAAGCGGCTGTTCCGTTGCAATTTAAAATTACCGAAGCATTGACGGGTAAAACTGTTTTTACTGGAAAAATTATACGGAAAATGCAGAGTAACAGTACATTTTCCGCTACAGCACGTCTCGATTTTTCACAGTTCAACCGGTCGGGAGCGTTTCAGATTGTAGTCGGCGAAGCAATGTCGCCCATGTTCCGCATTGGGAGTGATGTCTATGCCGGCGCCGCCGATTTTATTTTGCGCTACATGCGGCAGCAGCGGTGCGGCTTCAATCCGTTTTTGCGCGATTCGTGCCACAAATATGACGGGCGGATTGTTTGCGACCCTGCGCGCGATGGCGAAAAAATCGACGTAACAGGCGGCTGGCACGATGCTTCCGACTATTTGCAATATGTAACAACCTCTGCCAATGCCGTTTTTCAGATGTTATTCGCCTACAAACACAATCCTGCCGCTTTCGGCGATGAGCATGACGCTAACGGATTGCCCGGCAGCAACGGTATCCCCGACATTTTGGACGAGGCAAAATGGGGATTGGACTGGCTATCAAAGATGAATCCCGATAAAGACTCCTATTTCAATCAGATAGCCGACGACCGCGACCACGCTTCTTTCCGCCTGCCGACTCACGACCCTGTCGATTACGGATGGGGAGCGGGCAAGGAACGTCCTGTGTATGCCTGCATGGGTGAGCCGCAGGGTTTGCGGCAGTATAAAAACCGTTCCACCGGTTTAGCGTCAACGACAGGAAAATATTCTTCCGCTTTTTCGCTGGGAGCGCAACTGTTGGCGAACTATTATCCCGATTTTGCGGCAATGTTGAAACAGAAAGCGGTAGATGCGTACAATAAAGGAGTTGAGCGCCCGGGAGCGTGCCAGACAGCGTCGTGCGTGTCGCCCTATTTTTACGAAGAAGATAACTGGGTGGACGATATGGAGCTGGCAGCCACGCAGTTGTATAATACCACCGGCGATAAAAAGTATCTGCAAAGCGCCGCCGAATACGGGCGAAAAGAGCCGGTAACGCCATGGATGGGCGCCGACACGGCTCATCATTATCAATGGTATCCGTTTATCAATCTGGGACACTATTTTTTGGCTTCGCAACCGCAAAAAAATGTCAGCGATGAGTTTTTGAAACACATGAAAGAGGGATTGCAACGTATCAAAAATCGGGCAGGTAATGATCCGTTTATCAATGGGATACCGTTTATTTGGTGTTCAAATAATTTGGTAGTAGCGGCAGCAACGCAAGCTCGGCTTTATCGTGAATTGAGCGGCGACAATCAGTTTTTGGAGATGGAGACTGCGCTGCGCGACTGGCTTTTCGGCTGTAATCCGTGGGGAAAATGTATGATTGTCGGGTTGCCTGCGTTTGGCGATTACCCGCGTCATCCCCATTCTGCGTTGTCGGCAATTTATCATTACCCCATTGACGGCGGCTTGGTGGATGGTCCCATTTATGCTTCCATTTTCAAGAGTTTGCGGGGAGTGCATTTGACGTATGAAGATAACTATGCGCCGTTTCAGTCGGAAAAAGTGGTCTATCACGACGATTACGCCGACTATTCGAGCAATGAGCCGACGATGGACGGCACCGCTTCGTTGAGTTATCTCCTTTCTTCATTGTCTAAAGATATTCCACCAACCGCTTCCACTGCACACAGATACGATGCGGGCGGAATTATTCAGGGCGACACATCACAAAAAAAATTAACGCTGGTCTTCACCGGTCATGAGTTTGCTGACGGCGGAACGACCATTCGGAATATATTAAAAAATTACAATATCAAAGCGGCTTTTTTCCTGACAGGCAATTTCTATCGACAAAATTCTCTGTTAGTAAGGCAGTTGCAACAAGACGGGCATTATCTCGGACCACATTCCGGTAACCATTTGCTCTATGCCGACTGGTCGAAACGTGATTCGACTTTAGTTACTCAAAATCAATTTATTGCCGATCTACAGGATAATTACAGAGCAATGGAAAAGGCGGGTGTGCAACTGTCGGCGCCCTACTATTTTCTCCCTGCGTTTGAATATTACAACAATAAAATCAGCGCTTGGGCAAAACAGATGGGCGTAACGCTAATTAATTATACACCCGGTAGCACGTCAAATGCCGATTACACTACGCCCGACATGCCTTCTTACCGTTCTTCGGAACAGATTTTGAACAATATTTTGAATTTTGAACAAAAACACAGTTTGAATGGTTTTTTGCTGCTTACTCACATTGGGACAGACGCTGCACGCACCGACAAATTTTATAACAAACTCGACCAACTCATTGAAACATTGCAACAACGGGGCTATCAGTTTGTGCCAATTACGGAATTATTGACGATACCAAATATGTAAAACAACATAAAACTTTGTATTGGAAACATAAAGTTGTTCATTAAGGTATGTAACCGCATAGACATATATTTTTTATTGTACCTTTGCAACAAAAAAACTGAAACTTTGTTCCAAATATAGAATCAGACATTGAAAAAAATCAACCGTTCACACATAAAACATCAATTATGAAATTAGTTTTAGTCTTTTGTTGCAGTTGCCTGTTGTCTTTATCTGCTTTTCAGCCTGTTCATGCACAACAGGTACACTATGGATTAACAAGGCAGTCAACTATTTATATTCGTTCGTATCCGGCTGATTCGTCGGAAATAGTTACTCAAACCTTGATGGGGATGCCAGTAAAGCTTCTCTCTTCTGACGATGGATGGACGCAAATAGTTACACCTGAGGGATATACCGGTTTTTGTACCAGTAACAGCGTCGTACCTGTTGACAGAGCAGCATTTCATGCGTGGAACAGCGCCCCAAAGGTGATTGTAACCGATTATTTCACCGTAGTGAGGGGAAAGGCATCGCAAACGGCGGCGGTGGTATCGGATGTGGTGTGGGGCAATTTATTGCTTTTAAAAGAGAGTAAAGGGGCTTACTACTGCGTTCAGCTTCCGGACGGACGGACAGGGTTTTTGCGTAAATCGCATGCACAGCGTTTCGACCAGTGGCTGGCATCACGCAATCCAACCCCTGAAAACTTGGTGGAGACGGCGAAGAAATTTCTCGGATTTCCCTACTTCTGGGGTGGCATTTCCACAAAAGGCGTCGATTGCAGCGGTTTTACAAAAATGTGTTATTTTCTCAACGGCGTTATTCTGCTGCGGGATGCGTGGCAGCAGGCAACTACCGGCGATTCTATAGATATCAGTCATGATTACAGTTTGTTACAACCCGGCGACCTGCTGTTTTTCGGTTCAAAACAGCATATTGGTCATGTAGGGATGTATATCGGCAACAACCAGTTCATACACTCTTCGAGTGTTGTGCATATCAGCAGTTTAGACCCTGAGGCAAAAAATTATGATAAGTATAACACACATCGCCTGGTTAAAGCGCGACGCATCATCACGCAGATTGACAAAGACCCGGGAATTGTGTCCGTGGCAAAACACGCATGGTACACCAAATAGTTAACTTTGTATGAAATATCCATGTGTTGACAAACACCAAGCAGAATGAACAAAATCAGCAACATGGATATTCCATCTGACCTTTAAAAATAAATTTTGTACAGATG
>JGI20166J26741_11597473_pt1 | contig 11707 bp, 10 predicted proteins | sample TergutCu122P5_FD_26741 | JGI IMG/M metagenome (IMG submission 26741) | reverse complement strand
ACACACCACCTCTACTTTGTACATTATTTTATGACTATTTCCAAATCTTTGGTTTTGCCTGTACAAGATAATATGGAAAATAAATGATTGATTGATTGACTTCCCATGCTCATTTTATGGTTCCCATGCATTCAAGTGTAGCCATGTTCCTTATTTCAGGAATTTTTAGATTTTTTTTTAGCTAAGTCCATTCAGCTATTCCACACATTGTGTCATCTTATCACAGTATGCACAGAATTAAATTACACTTAAATACAGTCTCAATGTCCATTCTTCTACAGAACTACTTGAACTATGAGAACTGTGTTCTTCTGGGTTATTTTGCAGCAAGTAGTGTTAATTCCTCATGTTTCAGACAACTACTCCCTGCATAATGACCCAGAAGAATGCAGTTCTCATTTGCTTCATGGACGAAGCCTGAAATCAGCATTCTTGAAAGACTTCAACAAAACCTAGCATTAGGGATTTACTTTGGGAATTCTTACAGAAATTTAATTTTGGTCACTACTGGCCCAAAACAAGGTTTATTTAATGTGAAGCTCACAATGAGTCAGTCTCCTAAAAAATGGACCATACAGAAAAGTAGTGTGAAACATAAAATGCACACCTCATTAAGAAAACTTTTATTTGAAACATTTTTCAGTGTGGTGCTGACTTAAATAAATGCAAGTAAAAATGTGGTATCTGGAAAATGATCAGCTTTGCAGCGGTAAACCTATAAATGCAACAGACTCATATCAAGCCCTGCAAGAGAGAGAGAGAGAGAGAGAGAGAGAGAGAGACACGCACGCACACGCGCACGCACACACACACACACAAACTGTAAAGAATGCTTTTCAAATATATTTGTTAGATTTAAAGGAGCCATTCATTGTTGATGCAGTGTACCTGATAGGATGTTCTCCACAGGCTTTAGGTCTCTCCATAACAGACACCCACTTATCATCATAGCTGAACAGAGAAAGGTCTAGGTATGGAGAGCTGCTATAGGACTGAGCACTTATTGGCAGCTGTGCCAGCAACCTTTTTGTGGCTTCAGTTGGTCCTCCATACCGAGCACTAAGGATTGTTTGCTTGAAACGTTGTTGTATCAGTCTGCAAGAAGTGCCATCACTTTCATTCTATCATCTGCAAACATGTGATGTCAGTGATATAAATAAATGGGGAGTACGGGATAAGATGTGAAATATGAGTCCCTCATATCTTAAAGTCCACATCACTTTTTAATGGTACAGTTTTCACAGAGGAGATAATTTTATCACATGAGTATTCATCAGTAAACTAATGCCCTGTCATTGGAAATTTATTGATATTTTCAACTTTCAAAGAGAAAGGTGGATGGAACTTCAAGATTAAACATAATGCCACAACAGGTCAACCAAGGCCCAACTGCTTTACATCTAAGATAATAATGTAAATACAGCAAAAGCTGATTTATCTGGCACTGGATCATCCAGAGAGCTCCAATGGCAACTGTAGTGAAGGCAGTGGTACCATAAAGCGACACATCTGGTGTAGAAGAGAAACAAAGAATTTTAAAGTTAATTTTTTTTAACCAACAAATTTTAATTTTATATGGTATTATATAACATTAACAAGAAAGACTATCTGAAAGGAAAATTTAAGTGAGCAATTACGACTGCCACAGAAAAATGTAATGGTGTACACAATGTAATGCAAGTAGGGACGAGAAGAAATAGATGTGCACTGGGGAAAGGAGATTAGGATATAAACTGGTAAATTAAATGGTTAGGTCTGTCCATGTCATTGCTAGGTACACTAAGATACATAATGACAGATGGAAAATTACAACAAACAGAAACCCACTGGTCACAGAGGTGCCACAAAAAGAAGCCTTTACTATAAATGGAGGAAGTACCAACAGCACAGATAGTTCGGTAATAGAGAAGCTGAAGATGTGTAAATCTGCTTTACAGTAAACACTCTTCATTTGACATTCTCACAGGTGAATCAAGATTACAGTGTGCTGGGACATGGTTCTGTGTACTCTGATAGATGGTATCAACACCTGGGGGAACCTGCCACAATACACAGAATCACATCCCAGACAACCATACCAACATCCTTCAATATGAAGGACATGCTTCTTTTGCAAGTGGTTCTGCTTTCATATGAAGTTCATGCTTGGCATTAGGTCAAACGTGAAACACACACCTTTCCTAATTTGTGAGATCCCTTTGTTCCAGACTCCAAGCTTACAAAAAGAATAATCCCTAAATGAAAAAAAAGGTTACCCATGCCTCATGAATAAGCATATGGTAAAACAGGCATTGTTCTTTCGTCCCACATCCACAGTGTAGACAAACAGGACACCATTTACAATAAGATCCAAGCAAGGCTCCAAAAATATGCTTGCCCACTTGCCAGAGGCACTGCAGACAAGTACATTCTACCTTCAGTCTAAATCCAACACAATGATGCCAGATAACATATTACACTTTAGATAACCATCACAGAACCATATTACATTTTGGACACAATTTAAGTTACGTATAATGTATTGGGGGGGGGGAGAGGCTACAATGTAGCCTGAGCCTGGCTGTGAATGCATTAAGATATTATAGCAAATAATTTTAAATAATGGTTTCCTTTCAGGTTTCTTTCTGCACTGTAGAGTGATTAAACCTCCTGATGTTTCAAAAGACAGTACTGCCTACATCTTCAGGGTGGATGAATAGGATCACATGAATGTTGCAGTGATACAAGGGAAGGAAATGTGTTGGTGACACAGGACTGCCCTCCATAATGAACACACTGTCTTCCCTCATATCACTTCAGCATCACTTGAACAAATTCAGTCACCATGAAAATGGCAACAGTATGTTCCTCCTAAACGCTGGAACATTTAACCACTGCATGGTGCAGAAACTAAAGAGAATATAATCATTTGATGCACAATAGCTGTGAAAGCCTGAACACTTCCATACGAAATAAATTATCACATGTCAATTGCAAAAATCAAAACATGACAAATATTCAGCGCAGAGTTCTTAAATATCTTGTATACACATTTTTCTACCAAGCATATTGCAAGTAGATTCTGTTACAAAGTTAGATGATTTAATTTGCATATCTGGAGCTCTACAATTCAGTGTTATGCATTCAAGTACTCAGAGCAATATTAAACAGTGGGTGTAATGTGATCTTACTACTTAAAAAATACATTAATGATTACCTTGCATAAATATTATTTGATGGAGAACATGTGAATTGTGACTCAGAATGTAATTTGGCATTTCGAAATAAGTCACAAAAATTTTCAAACAGCTGTAGTAGTTCTTCAGATGTATTTTCATACACGGCTAAAACTTCAGCACGGAAGATGTTATAAACAACAAAAAAGGATGACTGCAAATTTGGTTCTGATGCTTTCAGAGTGACAACATCCTCCCCTGCATACTTCACCAGTAGATGGTTCTCATCCAGCAATTGCATTTTCCACATCCGTAAAGATTTAAACTAAACAAAGAATTCATGTTATTAACTTTCTGGTATAACAGATGGATATTAACAGTTCCCAAATATATAGTAAGTTCTATTATGAGGAATTTACTTAAGTAATTCCCTAAACCAAAGTACAGGGCATTCTGAAGAAGATTATATCAGTGCTGGAAACCTAGAGCCCACCAGACTTCACAGCATGGTATATGGGGTGAAATTTATTAATATTCATATTTATTAATACTAAAAATGTGTTAACTAATTAAATAAATATAACTCTTATTGCTACAATTATGTATTGCTAGGACAGGCTATAGAATTTTCTAAATTGGCCCCACTGCAGAAGGTTTCTCAATGTTGGAATGAACCTTGGGCAACTTTCACACAGTCGACTTGCATCCACAACAAGCCACTTTAGATAGTGTGGCCTGCAGAGAGGTCTATGCATGATCAACTTCTACGTTCCACTCTGAACCACTGGGAGCAACACAAAGTTTCCATTCACGTATTTCCACATTCAGCAATTCTTAACCATTACACATAGATTGAGATTTATAAGTGCTTACATACACATTACACCGCAGCCACTTTCAGTAGATAGAATAAACCGTTTCTTCCATCTGGAATGCTTAATGAAATGGGTATGCAATTTACTTATTCTATTACTTACAGTACTTTACTGTCTTAAACAAAGACAGCAGTATAGTATAAACTATCAACATGCCACCAATGTGACTGTGTGTCCCACTTCAAAGTTTAAACCAGATGAACACTTTTCATGAACTGTGATGTGAGAATTATGCCACTGGAGCCAAACCAACTGCAGCTCATTTTTAACTTCCTACAATCTCTAATAACAACCTGGCATTTGCACATAATTGTAATGAGAAGTGACTCATGAGGTTAAGATTTTGGCATATCAAACTTCAGTCAGCAATGTAGCTTCATACTTTGCTGATAACATCTATTACGCTATCTCTTAAGAACCTTTTCAAATTCATGGTATGAATATTAAATGAAATTGTAACTTCACAGTATCCCTCTAGGGCTATGATAAATATGAATGGTTCAAACTGAAGGGTTTTCTGTGGAAATCACGACTAGATAAAATACTCTACATTTCCAAATTGCAATTTCAAGATGTTTTACATTATTAAGCAATATAATTTATACTGTAGTATATTAATATTAAAAATTACAAGTCATAGTAGTAGAAGAAGTGAATTCTACATCATAATACTAGAGATAGCAATTCCCTTCATTCTGAACCGCTTCCAATTTTTAGGTGCCTTCGCAAAATTGCAGAAACCGACTATTAGCTTCATCATGTCTGTCCATCCACATGAACCAACTAGGCTCCTCCTGGATGGATTTTCATGAAATTTGATATTTCAGTATTTTTTGAAAATCTGTCAAGAAAATTCAAGTTTAATTAAAATCTGACAAGAATAACGGGTACTTTATATGAAGACAAATACACATTTTTGATAATATCTCAATAAAATTCTTCTTAGAATAAGGAATGTTTCAAATATAAGTTGTAGAGAAAATAAAAACACACATTTTATGTTCAGTAACTTTTTTCTTCTTCCGAAATCCGTGCCATTTATGAGATAATGTGGAAAAACACAGTAGAGCTGGACAGGCCATAGATGACAATATGGCACATGCGCACTGCACGCTGGATACCTAAGGCTACAAACACACATTCAGTATAGGTAGTGCTTATTGCCTTGCTGCTGCAATAATGAGTGCACAAACAGGCCTCATTGTAATGTACATGTACATTGCCTGTCTTGTTTTATAATGACATGGCAACACACTAGCACTGGTCAAATAATCTGAAAATGTATCATGAAAGGCATTACATGTCATCCTACTGTCCTTTTTCTTACAGTGTACACTTACAAGTCCTTCATAATTCAAAGCGTGCAATATTGGTCTACCAAATTATCCTCCCTCCATATAGGTGCATGATATGGCTTCTCAAACCAAATCCCTCCTACGTAATAAACATGGGAGGGTACTTAACTTTACCCATTCCAGATAAAATCAACTGGATACAAAAGGTCACATTTGTTGGAAGCCAGCTTTTGTGCACAGTGCTGAGTTTCTAAATATGGATGAATAAGAATTATGGCCTAATTCATCAATGTCAACAGAAATGACAGGACAATTTAGAACAAAGACTACTAATAGCAGGAGTAATGTCAAGGGCTTATAATTATAATGCAGCAACTCAAATTTTCTTCTTCTTCTTTTTTTACTATATCTTGTCAGTTCACTAAAACAATTATGAATGTATGTGAACAACCAGTTTCCCAACTATTCTGTGATTTTTTTAGTGTACACTGTGTTCTAGGGTACCAGGAAAAATTTGATCTAAAAGTTTCCTCAACAGAACACGAAGTTCACTCCATCACGATCAGAAGCATCAAGCACACAACTGCCACATATACTACGATCAATTTTCATAGCAACTCTAAGAACCAACAGTTTAATGTCATGATCTTTGTTTCTTCCTCTCTAGTAACTGTCATGCTATTGCTCAATACTGTCCACAAATGTAACAAACGTTTACTTGTCCCAGATGTAATAAATGTGTACTAGTTTACTGCATTCCTTCTTTCTATTGATTACTTGTTCAAATTTCCAGGAAGGAAAATGAATTTACACAACAAAAGTGACAGAAAGAGAAGGATAAAAGAATTGCATATTGCAATGTTGCTGATAGCATGCACCTTCCCATATTGGTATCCCATTCACAGAATTAAATTATAACCTACTGAAATTAAGCATCAGAAATTACAGAAAAGATAAATGAATGCACAGAGTGTAACATTCCAGCTAATCTTTCCTTGACAGCTACACATCTTTGCATAATGGTATCCTTTCATAAAATAAACCTTTTAACAATGAAGAATCTGCTAAATGATTTGCATGATATTTTCAAGAAATTACTGAATTTTCCATAGTCTTCTTGCTGTTCATAAAAGTGTAGTCAGCACTGCATGCACACAGAATTATAATTCATGGTTTATTGTTTTGTTTTTGCTATTGGAAACAGCTAAATTACAGAACATAACCATAAAACTGGCTCAAACAGTAATATTTGACATGCATATTGGAGAAGCCCAGTTTGAATTTCAACCTGGACACTGACTAACCCTGGCTGCAGGTTTTCATGGTTTTCTTTGGTCTCGCTAGACAAAAACTAGAATATTACCTCAGTTTCAGCCACAACTGCTTCCTTCTACATCCTTTCTGACTCATTATTCACTAATCAAGGGACCCACAAGAATTCCAAAAATATAGGAGTCACCTTTCACTAGAAGAGTGACATGAAGAAAGTTCCATTCTGAGGATGCATAAATATTAGGCACTACCATACAGAATTTAGTTACTCAGGCAACCATGTGGGATTAGTGCACCTCTGTACTTATCACCCCATCACTTAACACTAGCCTGTGATACTGACAGTGTCACTCAGTCAACCATACAAAACCAACAGCAAGTACTTCTTCTGGCACTTATAATCAGTAATTTCTACGACAATGCAGTACACGCCTCCTGAGTATGGTATGTAGAGCAGAGTAGTGTGGCATTGCATGGTGCTGTTGAATCTTCTGTGCAAACTGAGTGGTGTGGTATGGTGTACAAACAATTTGACAGCATGAAAGCAACCTTAAATTGGTAAAATATTCTTTTCACACATAATTTTAAAATATTCCTATTGTGCATGCAGCTTCTTACAAACACATCTACAGAACAGGAAAAAGAAGGCTACCAATCCAGAGAAACACATTAGGGAACAGAGGTAAAGCTTCATATCTTCCTAACTCTGGCACTAGAGCGAGTGACCAGATTCAAGCTTCATCAGCATTATCCAGAAGGATGGGGCTTCTCCTATTCAATGTAAAATAGACTGGTCTGAACACCATATCTAAAAAGAGGAAAATCCCCATCCCTCTTACAAAATTAATTTTTTTACACACTTCCTGTTCTAACCCATTTAACATTACCTGGTCAAAGTGACGGTAAAATTTCCGCAGTTCATATGGGTCACTTGTTGTGTCAGATATGTGCTTTGCTCTTTTAAATAAGAATACAAGGAGTCTATGTTTCAGTGAATTGATTGTTGCATCCCGAAAAGGTCTGTATACATTAGATCCACTTCCCTGGGAAATCGCAGATGACAGAAGAAAGTCATCATCTTCATAGCAGAATCTCCCAACTGTATGAACATTGATGAAAATTCCATCAGTCACCTGGAATATGTGGATAGTTTGGTGCTGAACAGATAACACAGCTAGAGTATCCTTGTACAGATACAAGCCTTGGTTATGTGAAAGATATATTTTATCAACTTTAAATGTTCTAGTGTCACACAACTGGCCTGCCTGTAAGTCCACCAAGTGTAAAGAATAATCCTCAAGTGGTGAACGAGGATTAGGCGTTACAGCTTCATTATTAGTGTATATCTCATAGAAATGTGGTCGTAAGTCTTCCGGAACGTACACCGCAGATCCTACAATGACATAACGACCATCGTCTGTGAAAAGACTACATTCTCTGTTGAGTTGATCCCCACTTTGAGCTACATTGACTACGTATTTCAGTCTGAAGAATCGTTCAAACACCTTACTGCGTATATAATCACTCTTCTTATCACTCTCGTTGCCAATGTACTCCCCCGTGCAACCATCCACTAGATCAGCAGCTGCGGATGAACCACGGTATTCATATATTTCCAAGGACGTCTGGTCTGATGAGAAGGCAATGAAATGGTGACCATCAGGGCTGAACTTTCTCAGAAAGCAAGGCGGCTTTTCAACGTTGACAACAGTGAAATTGGGGAACACATTCTGGTGAAATTCCCGAGCAACATGAAAATGAGTACCAGGTTTGACAGCCCCATATATCTCCCGTCTTGATAACCTGGTAATAATATTTTGAGGTGGGATTTGTCGAGGAGTCAGAGAATATTTACAGCTACCTTCTGACACAAATATATCCATTACTGATCGTTGTCACCACACTTCCAAATTCAAGCATTGGGAAACCTACTTACAATGACGTGTACAATTATAACCTAACCGAATAGAAATAGTTACAAAACACAGTATTTGCACACACACAGCCTACTAAGTGAATGAAGTGAACTGTAAAATTTATGATGAAAGACAATTCAAATGAACTATACAGTCTAAAACACGTGTTTAGTTACGTCTCATTCACACCATCACTCTCCTGACGAAACTCACAGATTACCTTACACATATGTGTAATCTGTGCCTTACACATTCACAAAACGCTCACCGAAATACAAATTAGACTGCTCCTCCGTGTTCTCAGATTAGTTTGGGAACATTTGGTACTGCAGGATATGGTCTTTGACCGCATGGGTGCGGGCACAAATAAACGTCAGTTAGCATGAATGACGCTGTGTGAGATTTCAGATTATCCGTGGCGTGGATCCATGATATGTGTTGTGTTGATAATGTATATATATTTATTGTCTGTGGTAGAAACCCAGTAATGAGAGATGATCAGTGGTAATGAGTCTGTATGGCAGTAATCTGGGATTGTGCAATGAGATATAAATGTGGGTTCGTTGCGTGAAAGTCGGGCTTTAAAGTAAGTAGTAAATAATATGCCAAAATTGGTATTTTATGATGAACTTTCGGTGGGCCAAGTGTCTCCAGAATAACTGGCACCTTGGTGATAACACGCAGCAATAGGTATGTGACAGTTCGTGCAGAGGGTTCTCACTTATTGTTGCAGGATGTTACATGAGAAAGAAAAGAAGGGCATTAAAGATGTCTTGAAATTAATGCCCGAAGAGGAAGTTCGTATGCTGGCGCACACTGTCACAAACAATATGATCATTACAACAACTGTAGAAGGTAAGTGAAATGCTTTACGAAAGTACTTAAAGTGGATGTGTGAACTTACAAAATATATTAAGCAGAGAACACACTACAGGGAGCAGAGTCCATCGTAAGAAACCAATAGTTCCCCAGCTTGTAAAGAAATTCCGTGCATTTTATGGAACCGGCAGGTTGGTTGCCATGTTCACAAGAAGTGCTCCCACATGTCTCGGCCCTTAGCCAGAATAATCCATTCTTTGTCCAGGTCTTCCAAGTGGTATCTTTCTGGCAGGTTTCCCACTAAAAACATTGTGTGCACATTTCCTCTTCTCCATTCGTGCCATATCCCCTCTCCATTTCATTCTTAACTTGGTCACCCAAATATTATTTAGTGAGGAGTGTAAATGATACAACTGAGTATGCAGTTTCCTGCATTTCCCCCCCCCCCCTTACCCCAGCTTTTCACAGGCCCAGACCTCTTCTGCAGCACCCTATTCTTGAATGCTCTCAACCTTTGTTCTTCCTTTGGTGTGAGAAACCAAGTTTCGCACGCATGTGAAATAACCAGCAAAATTAAAGTTTTGTGCATTTTAGTCTTCATTTTTTTGAGTAGCAAAGAGGAACACAGTACTGGATTGAATGGTAGCAGGTATTCTCAAAGTTCAGTTTCTTCTTAATTTCTTATGAATGCAAAGCTGAAATTATTGAAATGAAATTTTAAAAAAATTAGATAAATTAAACTTCATGGAAGATAAAATAATTCCAGTTAATATGCACAGTGATTTATGCACATCTTTAGCAATTTTAACATTCTGAGGACAGCTGTATAAACATTGATTAGGAGGATAAAAAAATTAAGGTAATATAAGGTATAAGTAAAGTCCCCCCCTCCACCTTGTCTAATCCCTGAGTGAATAAGGCATATGGTTGTGTGGAGGCAAAGATTTGTGGTTGGTTTGGTCGCAGAGCTGGTTAGCAGTGGAGAAATCCCCATTTCTGTTTGGAGTCAAAAGCTGTCCCATAGCCTATCACTTTACTAAGACCAACGGCCCTCCCAGCAAACATCAACATAAGAGAGACCCTCTTACATGGAAATGTTTACTTCATGATTTCTGAAATCACGTAAGTGAAAGTTAGTTTTCACTTAATTGCATAATTGTACAATTTTCAAGTAACTCTAGAATTTCCTTGCATTTCTTTGATTACTAGAACATAAGTGTTCATGGATTTCCAGTTTACTTACTGAAAACATCTGCAACTTAGCTAGTTATATGTTGTATGTAATGAAGATAAATAATTACAGAAAGAGATATAATAGAAATAAAATTGCATTGTCATGTTTTGCATTATAGAGGCCATGGATGCTATTCTGCTACACTCTCCTTCAGCACAATCTGTGTTACTACGTAAAAGAGTGTCAAGAGAGATCCTTTTTAAATATCTACATAATAATGGTGTCCCCATGAATCCAACAGATAAAGGAACTATGGTCAGAAAGATTCTTCAGATGTGGGAATGTGTTCCCTATGAGGAGGTAATTCTTTCTATTATAGACCTTCAGTAGTGTACTGCATCTTTCGGTTTTTGGCTGGTGGAATTTTCAAGCAGACGGCTAGGAGCATGTTACTGTTGCAGCTATAGCAATAGCTGATTGGCAAGTGAAACAGAACAAAAACCCTCCTAATGCCACCTCATGTACAGAGTAGGCCTGTCTACCTGCCCAGCTAGGTTCTTCACCATCCAAAAAGTAGATGGTGGTCTTTATTTCAGCACAAGTGTGAGTTTTGCAGCATTTCAGATTTCTGCACAATCCATTTTTTTTTTAACAATGTTGATTGATAATATTCTTACTGATGTTTCAGAGGAGCTTGATGCCCTCCATCTTCAGGGTAGTTGAAGAAGAATAAGCTTCTGGAAGAATTGCAGGCCCAACAACTTATTCTTTAGCTACCTTGATGATGGAGACAGCAAGCCTGTAAAATATCAGTAACAAATTAATTGGCATGGTGTCATATTCCATAGGACTGTGATCATCAGTTTACTTTTCCTTTGCTGTAGGATGTTAGATGAGATCAAGTGGAGGATAAGAGTGATTCCTTAAGTATGTCAGTATCCACAGAATTGTATATGTATATTGAAATAATTTAAGTGCTGTACCGATGGTCTGAGCTGAAAGTAAAGATTTTTCCTCTTATAGGACTCTGTACATTTATTAGAGATACCTTAGTTCTCAAGTGTGTCAATGTTTCTGTGCAACAAAACACTATGAGGCACAGATGTTGATCTTGGAAGGATTGTAGGTGGCTGATTACAGTATCAGACAGAAAGCCTGTAATGTAATTCTTGCAAATATTGTAATTTGGGTTTATTTCATA